>Ga0207713_1000131_pt1 | contig 114570 bp, 83 predicted proteins | sample KBSS64metaG_FD_184404 | JGI IMG/M metagenome (GOLD analysis project Ga0207713, IMG submission 184404) | Switchgrass rhizosphere microbial communities from Kellogg Biological Station, Michigan, USA - KBS S6-4 metaG (SPAdes) (version 2) | ecosystem: Host-associated > Plants > Roots > Rhizosphere...
GCGCCGCCTGCTCGTTGCCGCCAATCGCATAGAACAACCGGCCGATGCGCGTGCGTTCGAGAAACAGCCACACCGCCACCGCGACCACCGCCGTGATCAACACCGGAACCGGCACGATGTCCCACAGCCGTCCGCGACCCAACGCCAGAAACAACGCACTGAACGATCCTTCGGCTTCGTCGCCATTGGGCAGGGTCATGCCCACCGCAATCGAGCGTCCACCCGTGGGGATCAGTTGCACGCCGATCACCAGGAACATGCTGCCGAGCGTGGCGAGAATGTCCGGCACGCGCATCTTCACGATCAGCCAGCCGTTGAGCAGCCCGACCAGTGCGCCACCCGCGAGACTGATCAGCACCGCCGGCACCGCGCCCCAACCGAGCACCACCATCACGTAACTGGCGATCATCAGGCTCATGGCCGCCACCGCGCCGATCGACAGATCCAGCCCGCCGACAGCCATGGTCAGCGTCACGCCCAGCGCCAGCAGCGCGACAATCGACACCGACTGCAAGATGCTGAACAGATTGCCAACCCGCAGAAACGCCGGTTCCGCCACACTGAAAAACACCACGATCAACGCCAGCACCCACAGCAGGCCATAGCGGATCAGCGCTTGCACGAATCGCTCGGACGGCGCCAGGGCGGATGACAACAGGGAACTCGAATCAGGCACTCGCTCTACTCCTTGGCGCGGCATGAACAACAGAATTTTGCGGATCGCTGCCGGCCAGCCCTGCGACCAGAGTGGCGCGATCCAGCCCGGCACGCGGGTACTCGGCCACCACCGCGTGATCGCGCACCAGTAGAATGCGGTCGGCGATCTCCAGCGCTTCATCGACGTCCGAGCAGATCACCAACGTGGCGCGGCCAGCGGCGCTGTCGCGCAGCAACTGGCCGATCTCGCGCCGGGCACGCACATCGACGCCCTGAAACGGCTCGTCGAGAATCAACACTCTGCCCTCGCCAAGCAACCAGCGGCCGAGCACGACTTTTTGCTGATTGCCGCCGGACAACGCACTCATCGGCACATCGATGCCGACGGTCTTGATTCCCAGTGCCGAGACTTGCGCCTCGACCGCCGCCGCCTCGGCACGGTTGCGGATGAAACCGCCACGGGTGAAGCGTTCGAGGAACGGCAAGGTCAGGGTTCGGCGCAATGAAAAATCCGCCACCAGCGATTGGCTCGCGCGATCTTCGGCGGCGAAGAACACGCCATTCTGGATTGCCTGGCGTGGCGAGCCCGGTTGCCACTCGATGCCATCCAGTTGCAGAGAGCCGGACAACGGTTTGCGCAGCCCGAACAGCACTTCGGCGATTTCGCTTTTGCCGGCGCCGAGCAATCCGGTCAGCACCACCACTTCGTTTTCGTGCAAGGTCAGATCGAAAGCCTGGGTGCGCGGCAGGATCTTCACGTCGCGCAGTTTCAGCACTTCGCGCCCCGCCGCTCGCGGTGTGTAGACGTGGGCTTCCAGCGCCTGACCAAGCATCGCTTCCAACGCCTCGGGCAATTGCCGGGCACTGAACTCACCCGCCAGTTGCCCGTCACGCAATACCACGGCGCGGTCGGCCACCCGTTGCAGATCGGACAGGCGATGGGAGATGTACAGAATCGCCACACCACGGCTGCGCAAGGTGTCGATCAGCCCGAACAGGCGCTGCGCTTCGGCATCCGACAGGGCCGCTGTCGGCTCGTCGAGAATCAGCAGGCGTGGTTGCAGGGCGAAGGCGCGGGCCAGCACCACCAATTGCCGCTCGGCCTGGCCGAGGTGTTCGATCGGCTGCTCCAGAGGCAGCACCAGCCCGAGGCCAGCGGCGATGCTCGCGGCGCGCTCCAGCAGACGTCTGCGATTGAGCCAGAAGTCCGCATCGGGCCGGCACAGTTCATCGAGCAGCAGGTTTTCCGCCACGCTCAAGCCGGGCGCGATGCCTTCGTTGATCTGCTGATGAACCGCGACGATGCCGAAACGACGCGCCGACAACGGCGAACTGAAATGCCGGGGCTGATCATCGATCCAGATCTCGCCGCCATCGTGGGTCTGGCTGCCGGCGAGGATTTTCACCAGCGTCGATTTGCCCGCACCGTTGGCGCCGAGCAGCGCCACCACTTCGGCGGGAAAAATATCCAGGCTGACCCGGTCCAGCGCCCGGTTCGAGCCAAAGGTCTTGCTCAGTTCACGTACACGAATCAGTGGCTCGGAGACCACGGCGACAGGCGCACCCATAAAATTCCTTAACGTCGATGAGCCAGCGAACGCACCAGTCGATCGCCCAGGCTTTGCACGCCCTGGACGAGGATGACCAACACCACGACGGTGGCGACCATCACTTCATTGTTGAATCGTTGATAGCCGTAGCGGATCGCCAGATCGCCCAGTCCACCGCCCCCGATCACCCCGGCCATGGAAGAAAAACCGATCAGCATCACCAGCGTCAGGGTGACGCCCGCCAGCAAGGCCGGCAGCGCTTCGGGCAACAGCACTTTGAAAATCACGTGGCGGATGTCACCGCCCATGGCGAGGATCGCTTCGATCCGGCCCTTTTCGACTTCGTCCAAAGCGTTCTCGACGATCCGCGCAAAAAACGGAAAGGCACCGATGGTGATCGGCACCACAGCGGCGGTGCTGCCCAGGGTGGTGCCGACCACAAGGCGGGTCAGCGGGATCAGGGCAATCAGCATCACCACGAACGGCAGCGAACGACCGAGGTTGATCACCGCGCCCAAGGCCTGATTGAGCCTCGGCAACGGATACAGACCCTGACGACGGCTGATGAACAGCAACACCCCCAGCGGCAAACCGATCAGCAACGTGAACAACCCGGCGAGCAGCACCATGTACAGGGTTTCGCCGGTAGCGTTGAGCACCAGTTGCAGGATTTCATTCCAGTCGATCACGCGGTTCATGAGTGGGCCGCCCGTACGCCGTATTGCCGCAGAAAACTCAAACCGGGCGCGTCATGCCCCAGCGGCAAGCCGCAACTGGGCCGCAGGGAAGCGCCGAGGGCGGACTGCGGATCGGCCAGCAATCGGGCCACCGGCCCCGCCTCCACCAGTTTTCCGTTGGCCATGGACGCGGCGTGATCGCAGATCGACTTGACCACGTCCAGCTCGTGGGTGATCAGGACGATGGTCAAACCGAGCTGGCGGTTGATGTCGCGCAACAGCTCCAGAATCGACGCGGTGGTTTCCGGGTCGAGGGCGCTGGTGGCTTCGTCCGACAGCAGGTACGCCGGCCGTGCCGCCAGGGCCCGCGCAATGCCCACCCGCTGTTTCTGCCCGCCGGACAGTTGCGATGGAAAGGCTTCGGCCTTGTCGCCCAGCCCCACCAGATCCAGCAGCTCGCGAACCCGTTCATGGCGCTGTGGCTTGGCAACCTTGGCGATTTCCAGCGGCACCGCGACGTTGTCGAACACGTTGCGCGAATGCAGGAGGTTGAAGCCCTGGAAGATCATGCCGATGCGCTGACGCTGGCGGCGCAACTCACGGTCGGACAGCGCCGTGAGGTCTTCGCCGTCCAGCAGAATCCGCCCGGCATCCGGGCGTTCGAGCAGATTGAGGCAACGCAGCAGCGTCGATTTACCCGCGCCGCTGCGCCCGAGAATCCCGTAGATCGCGCCATCGGGAATGCTCAGCGACACCTGATCCAGCGCCGGAGCCGACGCTGACGGATAGGTCTTGCTCAACTGCTCGACGACGATCATGGCTTGGCATCCGCCACCGGGATCACCGAGCCCTTGAAGTTCTCGGCGATGTACTTGGCGACTTGCGGCGAGGTCAGGTCCTTGGCCAATTGCTGAATGCGCGGATCGTTTTCCAGTTTCGGCGTGGTCACCAAGATGTTGGCGTACGGGTTATGTTCGGCCTTCTCCAGCCCCAGCGCATCCCTGGCCGGCACCAGCCCCGCTTCCAGCGCGTAGTTGCCGTTGATTACCGCCAGGTCCACGTCATCCAGCGCACGGGGCAGTTGCGGCGATTCGATTTCGAGGATCTTCAGCTGTTTCGGGTTTTCAGCGATGTCCTTGGGCGTTGCCTGATCGGCCGCCGGGTCATTGAAACCAGGCTTGAGCTTGATCAGGCCGTTGTCCTGCAACAGGTACAGCGCGCGGCTCAGGTTGGTGACATTGTTCGGCACCGCGACCGTGCCTTTGTCCGGCACCTGGGCGAAGGTTTTGTGGCGATGGGAGTAAATCCCCAACGGCTCGATGTGCACCGTGGCGGCCACCGCGAGTTTTTCTCCGAGAGCCTTTTCCTGGGATTGCAGGTACGGCAGATGCTGGAAGTAGTTGGCGTCCACATCGCCGTGCACCAGCAGTTCGTTGGAGTTCACGCCCTGCGGGATTTCGATCACCTTGAGGTTGAGCTGCGGATCGAGTTTCTGGATGTACGCCAGAATCTGCGCGTGGGGCACCGGGTCGGCGGCAACGCGCAATGGCTCCAGCGCTTGAGCACTGAACGAAGTCACCAGCGCGCCGAGGACGGCCAGGGTCAGGCCTGCTTTTTTCAACACTGCTGTTTTCAACATGGGAAAAATCCTTTTGCGAGTGATGGATCAGGCGTTGGCGGTCTTGCGAAGCGGTGTGCTGGTGTTCGACGCGTCGGCGTAAAAGCGCTGCGCGACATCGGGATGGGAGCGCAGTCGGCCCTTCAGGTAATTCCAGCCGACATCACGGAACAACGGATTGAGCGGATCACTCGCCGGGCCGCGCGCCTCACGCAACAGCGCCGTCGGCAAGGGATAAAGCGGCACCACTGCATCCAGTTGCGCGCCGAGGAAAAACGCGATGGACAAGCGCTCGCTGCCCACCGGCGGCGACACCACCCGATGCACCGTGGCGCGCAGATAACCGTTGGTGGCCAGCTCCAGCAATTCGCCGATGTTCACCACCAAGGTGTTGTCCCGAGGCAGCGCATCGATCCAGCGCCCCTCTTCGATTTCCACTTGCAGACCGGCCTGCTGGTCTTGCAGCAGGAAGCTGAGAAAACCCGAATCCTTGTGCGCGCCGACGCCCTGATTGCTCGCCGTCGAGGCTTGCCCCGGATAGCGCATCAGCTTGATGTGTTCGTTGGGTTTGTCGCCGTACAACCGGTCAAAAGCGTCTTCCGGCAAGGACAGCGCCTGAGCGAATGCGCGCAGCAGGCGCAGCGACATTTGGGTCATCGCCTGCTGCCAGTCGAGCAACAGCGGCTTGAGTTGCGGCAACGCCTCGGGCCATTGATTCGGCCCTTGCAGCCGCGCCCACAACGGACTGTCGGCGTTCAACGGCAAGACCTCACGCTCGGCGCCCAGATCGAATTGCTCACGCTGATCGGGCTGGCCTCGAGTGATCTCGGAAGCGGCGCGGTTATAACCGCGAAAGTGCGGCGAATTGATCATGCCGACAGCGGTTTTCTCGCTGTCAGGCAAGGCGAAGAACTGGCGCGCGTGGTCCTGCACTTGATCGAGCAGGCCGGCGTCGATGCCATGGCCGGTCAGGTAGAAAAAACCCACATCGCGGGCGGCATGGCGCAAGTCATCAAGAAATGCCTGGCGTTGCGACGGCGTACCGTCGAACAGGGACAGGTCGAGGATGGGTAATGCGGTGATGTCTGAGGTGTGCGGCATGATTCACTCCCGTGTGAATCAAACCTGAAGAGTCCGTGATCGATTCAGCGTGTGCCGTCATGGCAATCGGGGGTCTGTCGGTTTGATGCTTTTGGTTCGTCTATGAAACAAAACTAAACGATATTAAAAACACCGAACAAATATCTTTTTTGCATTAGCTTAGGTCTGTCTGACTACGGGACTCAGCTGACCACCACGCCTTTCGGGCCGCTGGCGATAAGCGCCGCCCCACACGCAGTTTTCATCCCACCCAGCGCAATGGGCGTGCCATCGACGGTATAGGTGCTGCTGCCCCGGTGCGGAAATGAAGAAGTGAATATGAGCCGGGCGCTGGCGGTGTTTGCGCGAATCAGAATTGACGGGGCCCAACGAAAAAACCACCTACGAACAGGTGGTTTGATCTGGCCGGCACACCCGATCACTCAGCGATCAGCATGCTGCTCCAGCATCGCATAGGCCTCGCCGGTGAAACGGTAGCTTTTGTCGGGCTGAAACACGATGACGCCCTCCTCGCACAAACGCTTGAGCACTTCCCTGACGCTGATGAACTGAATGCCGCTGACAAATGCCTGCAGATACCCATGCACCCCGCGCCCGCCAACGGCGCGTCCTTCCCGTGTGGCAACCAGCAAGGCATCGATCACCTTGATCCGGATCAGGCTGGTGCGCAGCCCGTAATAATGCAGCAGCTCACGGATATGCTCGTTGGTGCTGCGCTCGAAATCGAAGGCTCGCTGGACTTTCGGGATCGGCAATGGCGTACCAGAGGAAGTCGATGCCGGGCTGGTTAACATTCGAATACTCCTTTCCTTGAAGGCTCTGTGATCAACCGCTGTGCGTAGCTCTATATAGAAGAAGGCGCACCCGACAGTGCGCCCCCGGATCAGAAGTCGACGGTCGCCGACAACTGCAACGTGCGTGGGTAGCCCGGGGAGAACGCGCCATAGGACGCCACACCCGACCAGTACTCGCGATCAAACACGTTCTGCACCGTGGCGCGGAATGTCGTTGGCCGACCTTCGATCTTGGTGGCGTAGCGAGCGCCGGCGTCGATGCGGGTCCAGGAAGGCAGTTCCTGGGTGTTGGCCTGATTGACGTATTGGCTGTCGGTGTAGATCGCGCCGCCGGTCAGGGTGAAACCTTCGACCCACGGTGTGTCCCACTCGGCCCAGAGGTTGGCCTGGACATCCGGCACGCCCACCGGTTTGTTGCCACGGTTGGCGGCGGTGGCCGAATCCGTCAGTTCGCCATCGAGCAAGGTCACGCCGCCCATCAGGCGGGTGCCCGGCGCGACTTCACCGAACATGCTCAGCTCGACACCACGGTTACGTTGTTCGGCTTGCACCGAGAACACGTTGCCGGCGCCGATTTCGCCGCTCGGCTTCTCGATCTGGAACAGCGCCAGGGTGGTCATGAACGTGCCGTGTTCGTACTTCACACCGATTTCGTGCTGCTTGGATTTGTAGGGTGCGAAGGTTTCGCCGGAGTTCGCCGCCGTGCCCGGAGCGATGTCACCTTTGCTCAGGCCTTCGACGTAGTTGTAGTACAGCGAAACGTCTTCCCACGGTTTGACCACCACGCCTGCCAACGGCGTCGTCGCGTTGTCGTCGTAACGGGAGCTGACTGCACCCGAAGCGTTGTAGTTACGCGATTCGATGTCCTGACGGCGCACGCCGAGGGTCAACTGTATCCGGTCATCGAGAAAGCCCAGGGTGTCGGTCAACGCGATGCCGGACAGTTCCGATTCGGAAACGCGCAGCACTTTCGGCGAGTTGATGTACTGCTTCGGCACATCCACCGGGTGGTAGATGTTCGAGCGGATCTCTGTGCCGTTGTTGATGCCACGGGACAACTCGTCCTGATAACGGGTCGCCATGATCGTGGTCGTGTGGGTGACCGGGCCGGTGGCGAACAGCGCACGCATGCCCACGTCGGCCGTCGAACGGTCGACGTTGAATTTGTAGTAGCCGGGGATGTTGCTGGTGTCGCCGGCGTCGTTGAGGATTCGCGGCACCTGGTCGGACATGCGCTTGACGTCGGAGCGGCCACCGCCGGCGTGGGCGAATACCGTCAGATTATCGTTGAGGTCGTACTCGCCGCCGAGCAAGGCCGACTGCTCCTTGGTGTCCGACCAGCCCCAGTCCTGCGGCAGGTTGGTGCGGCCGTTGGGCGCCGATGGAATCTCGACGCCCGGTGCGATGGTGAACGGGCGCGACGCCGCCTCGAAGCTCTCTTTCTGGCTGATGAAATCCAGGTTCAGACGCAAGCGCTCGCCCTGGTAGTCGAGGGCGATGGCACCGATGTTGAGGTCCCTCTCCTGATCATCCACCGCAGTGTCGCCGCCCTGGAGGCTGCCATTGAAACGTACGCCGAACTGGTTTTCGTCACCGAAACGCCGACTGATGTCCAGGTGCCCGCCCACTTGCGAGTCCGACGCGTAACTGCCGGTGAAGCGGGTCAGGTCTTCGGCCAGCGGCCGTTTGGGTACGATGTTGATCACGCCGCCAACGCCACTGTTGGGCGAAATCCCGTACATCAGCGCGCCCGGACCCTTGAGCACTTCGACGCGCTCGGCGTATTCGGTGAACACGCGATAGTTGGGCGCAACGCCGTACACGCCGTCATAGGCCAGCTCGCCGAGGTTGCCCTCGCCTATCGCAAATCCCCGGATGAAAAACGAATCGACGATCCCACCGGTCTGCCCGGTCGAGCGCACCGATGGGTCGCGCTCCAGTGCATCAGCCACGGTGACCGTTTGCAGATCCGCGAGGGTTTTGGCGGTGTAGCTGGTCACGCTGAACGGCGTGTCCATCACGTCTTTGTTGCCCATCATCCCCAGCCTTGCGCCTCGGGCGACCTGCCCGCCGGCGAGGACTTCCGGCAATGCGGTTGCGCCGTTGTAACGGGCGTTGACGTTGGTGGTGTCCAGCGTCAGCCCTTCGGTGGTGGCGGCGTCCTGTCGCTCGGGTTGCTTGGGGTCTGCTGCCCAGGCAGTGGCGCTTCCTGCGGCCAGGATAGAACTCAGCATCGCGGTGCGAATGGCCAGTGTGAGGGCGCGTTCACTGCAGGGTCGGCGTGCAACAGACATGACGATTGGGTCCTTCTCGAATGGCTGAAAATGGTAATGACTCCTATTTGCCAGTCGACAATCGAAAAAGTATCAGCGTGGCCGAATATTTTTTTGCGCGGATCGCCCGCAGGGGAAAACGCCGGAGGATGGGGCAGTGAAACCCACCCTCCGACGCCGATCAGTCATACAGGCAGTGCAGCGGGATGGAGACCACCGGCAGCGCGGGGTCGAACGCGTGGCGGGTGGTCTTGTACGGGAACAATTCGCCACGCTCGATGGTGGTGAAAATCTGCGCCACTTCGAACGCTTGTCCGGTTTGCCAGTGGCGCACACAAACCCGTGGGTCGGCGTAGTCGAGCTGGATGCACGGCACGCGTTTCAACCCCAGTGCCCGCGCTGCGTTGAACCGGTGGTTGCCGTCCATCACGATGCCCCGGGAACGCTCGACGATGATCGGTTCCAGCCAATGCCCGGCCTGGATGATCGCCTCGCGCAGACGTTGCACGTTGAGCGGATCGACCTGCTCGGATTGCCGCACGTCGCACAGCGCACGCAAGGCAATCTGGTAACCATGTCCCATGCTTCACCCCCGGTTTCAGCAGGCATCCGCGTTGGCGAGCAGCGCGTACTGGCTGGCCATGTCCCGCAGGCGCTGGGCCTGTTCGATGAGCGGCAGATCGACCATTTCGCCGTCGACCTGCACCGCGTGACTGCCCCCGGCCACCGCGCTCAGGACCCGATCCGCCCACGCCAGTTGGCGGGCGTTGGGCAGGAAGGCTTTCTGCACCGTGGTGATTTGCGAAGGATGGATACACAGCTTGGCGCCGAACCCCAGCGACCGGGCGTAACGCGAGTCGCGCTCGACCAACGCCATGTCGCTGATGGCCGGGGTCACGCCATCGATCGGCGCCGGTAACCCGGCCACCCGCGAAGCCAGCACGATGCGATTGCGGGCGAACAGAAACGCTTCGGGAATCTGGCTGCAATCGATGTCCAGGGAAAAATCCAGCGAACCGAATGCCAGCCGCGCCAACCCGGGAATCGCCGCAATCGCCTCGACCTGATGCAAGCCCTTGGCGGTCTCGATGATGGCGACGATCTGCAGCTCTGGGTTCCATTCCAGCAGGCGCCCGACGACATGGGACAGGCTCTGCGGGCATTCGGCCTTGGGCAGGAAAATCCCCGCGCAGCGCTCGGGGTAGCGCATATCGCCCAGCCACGTCATGTCCTGGCGAAACAGCGAACTGCCGACGCTGTTCAGCCGGATGTAACGCCGGCAGGCGGTTTCAGGCGTGCTCTGTTGCCAGGCCCAGATCGACGCCCGGGCCACGGCTTTGCTGTTCGGATGAACGGCATCTTCGAGGTCGAGAATGATCGCGTCCGGCCCGGCTTCGACCGCTTTGGAAAAACGCTCCGGGCGGTTGCCGGGAACGAACAGGTAGCTGATGGGAAGCGTAGCGTTGGTGCTGTGACGAACAGTCATCGGGACTCTCCTGAGCGTGCTTCAGTCGTGGGTTTAAAAAAAATTCGAACACCTGTTACAGGGGAAAAACCGGGTTGATTTCAGGCGCATTGAATCAATCGTCAACACCTTTAATAACAAGGCGTTAAGAGAATTTTTAATCAATACGCGAGCGCTTACTTGAGCATGCGAACAAACGGCTTCGCACTCCCCTGTTGTGTGTGTTCATTCAAAAATATTTGAAAACCTTACTTGATAATCGTTCCCGTTCGCAATATTGTTCGAGCCGCTGACAGGGTCGAGACTCAAATCAAGACTTGCGATTTTGTTCACGGAAAGTTCGGCGCAATGATGTCATTTACATGTCAGGCAATGGCACTTCAAAAGCGACAAGGCCATATTTTATTGGCCTTCTCCTTGCCTGCCTGAGCCTTAAGGAGTGGGGTTCTCATGAAACAGATTTGTGAAAATTTTATGAAAGAGCATGCCCCTTGTTTAATTCCAGAGCGGATCTGTCATCCGCCTCCACCTTTTTAAACATTCGTATCTGACGAGCAGCAAGAACACGCAACATACATATGGCGATTATTTACGCCAGAGGTTTTCTATGCCTGAATTAATTGCGCCGCCCATTAAAGAAACAACTGTAGCTCAGTACACAAAAGTGCTGAAACCGTTACTCGACCCTATTATCGAAAACTTTCTTCAACATTCACCGGGAAAACTTGTTAAGCTTGTTAAACAACACGGATCGCCGCTGAATCTGGTGTGGCCACATGCCTTTGAGGCCAACGCCCAGGCGCTGCAATCGGTGCTGAAGAAGCACAACGTTGACTACGCGATTTTCTACGGCGCCAAAGCCAACAAGTCCCAGTGCCTGCTGGCTGCGGCTGCGTCGTCAGGCATCGGCACTGACGTATCGAGCCTGTTTGAACTGCAAGCTGCGCTGCGCGCCGGGACCGAAGCGGAACATCTGTGCGCAACCGGGCCGGCGAAGACGACCGCGTTTCATCAAGCGCTGGTGCAAGGCGGTTCGCTGATTTGTGTGGATTCCCGAGAGGAATTCAGCGAGCTAAAAGCGTTGCTCGACACTTCGCCGTCACCGGCCAAAGCCCGAGTCCTGCTGCGTTACAGACCGACAAACTGCCCGGCGAGCCGCTTCGGAATGGGCGCCGATGACGTGTTTCAGTGCCTGCAATGGCTGACGGAACATCGGGAGTCGTTGCACTTCGAAGGTTTTCATTTCCACCTCGGCGGATACGGCTACGAAACCCGGGTACAGGCCTTCCATGAAGTGACCGGCTTCTTCGATGCCGCCAGGGAAATGGGCCTCGACCCGGTCATGATTGACATCGGTGGTGGCCTGCCGATGCGCTATGTCGACCCGCAGGAGTACGACAGTTTTTTGCAGAACGACAACAACCCTGGTCATTATCAGAATCGTCGAGTACCCCACTCTTATTACCCTTATGGCAGCAGTCTGACGGCTTGCCAGTGGTTGGACTTATTCCTGGCGTCGGAGCATTCCCCAGAAAAAACCATTGCCAGTTACTTGAAGAGCCAGAATATAAAACTGGCACTGGAGCCCGGCCGAAGTCTGGTGGATCAAGCAGCGGTCACCGTCTTTCGCGTAACGCGCACCAAACAATTGGCCGACAACAAAGTTGTGATATTCGCCGAAGGCAGCAGTTTCAGCGCGTGCGAAACCTGGTTTTCATCTGAATACCTTGTCGATCCAATCCTGATCACTTCAAAAGAATCGAGACACGTTCCGATGCAAGCCTACATCGCCGGGCATAGTTGCCTGGACGATGATGTGATTACTCATCGATTGATCAACTTCGAAACAACACCGCAAACCGGCGATTTATTGATCTATGCCAATACCGCCGGTTATCAGATGGACTTGCTGGAAAACGAATTTCATCGCCACCCGTTGCCACGGCGACTGATGGCGACTTGTTGTACGGAAGGTAACTACGCATTCACACCTGACTATTAAGGGAAGACGTCCAGATGATACTGAATAAAGTTTCGGATCTTATTGGCAATACACCAATGTTGGGCATTGATGTTCCGGATAGCAACGCTCGACTTTTGCTCAAGATAGAGAAGAACAACCCCGGCGGCAGCATTAAAGACCGTATGGCGCGCAACATGGTATTGGCGGCGCTCAAGTCCGGAAAGTTGAAGCCCGGTGGTGTGGTCGTGGAGTCGTCCTCCGGCAATACCGGCATCGGCCTGGCGATGGCAGCCGTGGAGTTCGACCTGCATTTCATTGCGGTGGTCGATCACCATGCGGCGCAGGACAAGATCGCGGTGATGAAGGCTCTGGGCGCCGAAATCCGTTTTGTCGCCGGCACTTACCGCGAAGACGAAGTGGCCGTGGTCGAGCGTCAACGGCTGGCCGCCGAACTCGCCTCGCAGATCCCCGGTGCAGTGTTCATGAACCAGTCCGACAACGCGGCCAACGCTGGCGGCTACAGCGATTTTGTGCGTGAAACCATCGCCCAGGCCGGTGGCCACATTGGCGCCTACGTCGGTTGCGTCGGCACCGGCGGCTCGATGACCGGCATTGCACGTGGCCTGAAACTGCACAACCCGGACATCGTTACCGTCGCCGTCGAACCGGCTGGTTCCATTGTCTTCGGCCATCCCGGCTATCCGTACTACCAGTCGGGGACCGGCACCCCGGCCGGCGACACCGTTGGCCTGGTGCTCGACTACAGCTGCATCGACCTGGGCTTGCAGGTCACCGATTCCCAGGCCTTCGAAACCGCCCGCTACATCGCGCGCAACCTGGCACTGCTGGTCGGCGGCTCCACCGGCGGAGCGATCTTCAAGGCGCTGGAGCTGATTCACAAAGGCACGTTGACCGGCAACGTTGTGGTGCCGATTGCCGACGGCGGCGAGAAGTACTTGCACACCGTGTTCGACGACAAATGGCTGCAAGAGCGGGATCTGCTGGACCCGGACGTCGCACCGCAACTGGATCGCTGGCTGGGCAAGACCCGCTGGCTGGAATCCGACGCTACTCCCTTGCAATTGAGCGTCGCCTGACGCGTCTCCCACACAGGAAAGTCTCTGTATGAAACCGCTGAAAGTCGCCATCTGCGGCGCAGGCCGGACCGGGCATCTGAATGCCATCCTGTTTAAACAGTTGCCCAATGTTCACGTTTCGATACTCACCAATAATCAAGAGGTGGTTGATCGTCACCTCGCCAATCTGCCGATGCTGGCGCTGATGCCGGACGGCTCGACGCTGAGCGCGCGACCGGACCAGGTCAGCAGCGATGCGAGTGTTGTAGTTGCCGACGCTGACATCGTGATCATTACGGTTCCGGCCCACGCACGACCGCAAACCCTGCAAGCCATCGCACCGCATTTGAGTTCAGGCAAACCGGTTTACGTCGGCGCAATCCCGGGTTTCTGCGGTTTTGACTGGCTGGCGGAAGCCACGCTGGGCGAACGTTCCAACGTGGTGATCTGGGGCATGAAGGATGTGCCGCACACCGCGTTCGATCTGAAGCCTGGGGTGTCGGTCAAGATGGGCGGCGGCAAGAGCCAGTTGTATGTCGCGCTGCACGACCGCGAATCAGCGCAATCACGGCAGCACCTGGAAAAAATCCTCATCACGCTTTATGGCCCCTGCGTGACGATGCTCGACCACTACCTGGAAATCACCCTGACACCGGGCAACCCGATCATGCACAGCTCGGTGATCTACGGTTTGATCGGTCCTTACGGCCAATGGCATCGCAAGATCTTCCCGCAACGAATGTGCTGGTGGACCGAATGCCCCGAGCTGGGCGCCTATTTTCTGGAGCGCATGGATCAGGAAAGTCAGGAACTGTGCAGCGTGATCAGCCAGCGCATGGGCATCGACCTGTCATCGGTCAAATCCCTCAAGCAGGAAATCGTCGAGGCCTATGGCGAGCAGATCCGCGATCAGAGCAGCATGCTGTCGATCCTGCGCACCAACCAGGCCTACAACGACATCCTCGCGCCAATGATTCCGGCCGACGACAACCGCGCCGGCTACGTGATCGAGCGCGAAAGCCGCGCCTTCAACGAAGACGTTGCCTACGGCCTCGTGCTGCTGGTGGAAATGGCCCGGCGCTTCGAACTGAAAGTCCCCTACATCGAAGAAGTCCTGCAATGGAGCGTTTCTTATATGCAGGGCCTGCGCGACTCGGCGCTCGACTACTTCCCCCGCCATTGGCCGCGCACCGCGTGAGCGGGTTCAACTTTTCATTAATTTCTCGACGAGCAGATAGCTGATATGGATGACTTCAAGACACTCATCGCCTACTCCCGCAAGAACGCCCTGCGACGGATGATCCGTTGCCTGTTTGCCGAAAACATTCTGGATCGCGCGGGCCTGCGCTTCTCTGAGGCCGGTAACGAGGCCACGTACGCGCTGAAAGACGGTCGTTCCCATGTGTTCTTTTCCAACATCGCCAAGGGCCCGGCCGATACCGTAGTCAATGACGGCGACGTGATCCTGATGACCGATGAAGGCGTACGCCAGGTGATCTACACCCATCATGACCTGCTGGATGTGCTGCGCGACAGCTTCGATTTCGAACCCACCGATGAAGGCATCGCCGGGCTCAAGTCGGACATGGAAAACAGCCTGATGAACGACGCCCACGCGCGTCAGCATCGCCAGCAATGGAACGCTCGACTGGCCGCCGCCGCCCGGGAACAGGGCCTCGACAGCCTGACCGATTACCTGCGCCAGCACGCCAGCACCAAGGACGCCGCGATCCTTCTCGACCAGTGGGGCTCGCTGGAAGGTCACCCCTACTATCCAACCTGGAAAGCCCGCCCGGGCCTCAGCGATGAGGAAGTCGAGCAACTGTCACCGGAGTTTAACGCCCAGGTGCCGCTGCGCATTGCCGCGCTGCGGGCCGACATGGCGAAAAGCGAAAGCATGCCTCACGTCAGCGATTACCACAGCTGGTTCGCCAGTAACTTCCCAACGCAATGGGCGCAATGGAAGGCGTCGCTCAACGACAAGGGCCTGGACGAATCCCAGTGGTTGCCGCTACCGATTCACTCATGGCATTTGCAGGCTTACGTGCTGAAAAACTTTGCGGCGGAAATTGCAGAAGGCATTCTCATCACCGACGGTCCGGACATCCAGACCCTGCCGACCATGTCCTACCGCACGATGATGCCGGTGCTCAATGAGAGCGCGCCGCTGATCAAGTTGCCGATTGCCGTGTGGATGACCAGCGAACTGCGCAGCCTGCAAGCCAAGTCGATTCACATGGGGCCACGCATCAGCACCGTCATCAGCAAAATCCTCGAGGTCGAAAACGGTTTCGGGCAGCGCCTGGAAATCTTCCCGGAAGAGATCGGTGTGCGCTACAAGAACGCGATCACTCAGGACGACCATCCCGGCCGGCATCTGTCGGTGGTGTTCCGTGCCAGCCAGCAAGCGTTCGAGCGTAACGACGATTGTCTGCCGATCACCGTGGCTTCTCTGTTCACTCGCTTGCCGGGCAACGGTCGACCACTGTTCACCGAGCTGATCGAGCGCGACGGCGTTCGGGCCAATACCGCTCAGGTGGAAGACTGGTTCCGTCAGTACGCCAAAGTGGTCACCCATCCGGTGGTGGCGATCTACCTGATGTACGGGATCGGGCTCGAAGCGCACCAGCAGAACACGATGGTGCTGTTTTCCCCGGATGGCAAAGCACGTAGTCTGCTGATCCGCGATTTCGGCGATGGCAGGACCTACGCGCCATTATTGGAGGGACGCGGCTACACCCTGCAACCGCACGTGCAGCCGGGCATTCTGCCAACGGTGTTCGAGGGCGATATCGAGCCGGTGCGCATGTTCGTGCTCGACGCTGCATTCCTCACGCACCTGCATGAAATGGCCCTGTGGCTGACCAAGGAGTACGCGCTGGACAACAACCGGATGTGGGGCATTCTGCGTGAAGAAACCGAGCAGGCGTTCGCAGCGGTGCGCGAGCGTGTCGCGCCGGATCTATGGGAAGTCGAACGCAAGGCCTTCCTCAATGATCCATGGCCGACCCGTTCGTTGCTGCGCATGCACATGATGCAGTATTCCAACTACCGGATTCAGCACACGCTGACCAACCCGCTCAATGTCGTTCAATAACCGAGGCTGACTCATGACCCAAGCAGGTGCCATCGCGGGTTCGCGCGTAAGAGTCCTGATTTATCTTCTGTTCGCGATCCAGCTCATTTCGATGGGCGCGATGGAAATGAGCGGGCCATTCTGGCCTGTCCACCTGCGCGGGCTGACCTCGTCAGACTCGCTTTTCAGCTTCGCCAGCATCGCCGTGTACGTCGGGCCGATGCTGGGCATTATTCTGACCAGCGCATTCTGGGGCCGTATCGGCGACCGCTACGGCCACAAGTTGATGATGATCCGCGCCCTCGCCGGCCTGTCATTGACCCAGCTTGGGCTGGCCCTGTGCAGTGACATCTGGGTGATCCTGATCCTGCGCTTCCTGCAAGGCGCCTTCGCCGGCTACATCGCCCCGGCCCAGGCGTACGGCGTGAGCATTGAAGCACCTTCGCGGCGGGCACGGCTGTTCGCGATCCTGCAAATCTCCACCAACGTCGGCTCGTTGCTCGGCGCAGTGGTCGGCGGACTGATCCTCGATTACGCGACATTCTTCTGGATCAACATGATCGCCGCTGTGTTATGCGCCATCTGCACCGTGGTCGCAGCCGTGACGTTGCCGGATGTACCGCCAGTGAAGAAAGCGCCGGTCGCTGATAAAGCGGCTCCTGCCAGCCATAACACCAGCGTCTGGCAAGGCACGCCCCTGCTGTCGCTGCTGGGCGTCATGGGCATCCTGCTGCTGGCGCGGATGCTGCCGCAGACGTCGTTCTCGCTGTACGTCAGCTCGGTGTTCGAGGTCAGCAACTCGGTGGTCGGGCTGTGTTATGGCTTGCTGGCGCTGGGTTTCATTCTGTCGGCAACCGCATGGTCGCGTTACTTCGAGCACCGTAGCCAGCAAGACACCCTGCAACGCATCACTTATGTCGTCCTCGGCTGTATTGCGCTGACGGCCCTTGCCGGCTACACGCGCAACCCGATCGTGTTCGTCGGTGCCTATTTCATCTGGGGCGTATTGCTGGGGGCCACCACGCCGGTGCTGATGGCCCTGATTTCCAAAACCGCCGACAGCTCGCGCCAGGGCTACGTGCTGGGCATTGCCCAAAGCACTGCGCAATTCGCGTCCATCGCCGGCATTTCGGCCGGTGGGTTACTCAGCCAGGTCTATGGTTTGCAGTGCACCTACCTGTTTGTCTGCCTCGCCTACATGCTCGCGCTGATGCCCATCGTTGCCTTGCGCTACCGGCCGATGGTCATGCAACCGAGCCAGATGCCGCCGGGCGACTGACCAAGGAGTTTTCGTTGAACATTGAACAACTGCGCGCCGACACCCCTGGTGTCGAGCAACTGATTCACTTCAACAATGCGGGCGCGGCGCTGATGCCCAATCCAGTCATCGAAGCGGTGACCCGTCACTTGCAACTTGAAACCCGGATCGGCGGTTACGAAGCCGCCGGGCAACAGGCCCGGGAAGTGGAAGACGTTTACGACGCCATCGGTCAACTGATCAACGCGCGTCCCGAAGAAATCGCGGTGATTGAAAACGCGACCCGCGCCTGGGACATGGCCTTCTATTCATTGCCGCTGCGGCCTGGCGATGTGGTGCTGACATCGACCACCGAATACGCCGGCAACTACATTCCCTACCTGCAACTCAAGCAGCAGCGCGGCATCGAGATCAGGGTCATTCCCAACGACGAACAGGGCCAGGTGTCATTGCCGGCGCTGCGGGACATGCTCGGCGATGACCGGGTCGCCCTGGTGTCGCTGCCGGTGATAGCCACCAACGGCGGCCCGGTGCAGCCTATCGAGCAGATCGGCGCCCTCGCCCGCGCGGCCGGGGTTCTGTTTCTGCTGGATGCCTGCCAGGGCGTCGGGCAGATGCCGATCGATGTGCAGAAAATCGGCTGTCATATGCTGGCGGCCACCAGCCGCAAATACCTTCGTGGCCCTCGGGGCATGGGGTTTCTCTACGTCGAAAAAACCTTGTGTGAAAACCTCGAACCGACGTTTCTCGATCTGCACGCGGCCTCATTGCTGACCCCGGATACCTTCAAGATCCGAGGCGATGCCCGACGATTTGAAAACTGGGAATGCAACGTTGCCGCGAAACTGGGCATGGGGGCGGCGGCCCGTTACGCCCTGGCGCAAGGCATCGAACCGATGTGGCAGCGCATTCAACGATTGTCGGCACACTTGCGCAATCGCCTGACCGACCTGCCCGGGGTGACGCCGCAGGATCGAGGGGCGGTCAAGTCAGGCATCGTCACCTTCACCTGCCAGGGCACCAACGCGGCGCAAGTCCAGACATGGCTGGCGCAGCAGGAAAAACGCGTCAATGTCACCACCTCGACTTTCCGCTCGACGCTGCTCGACATGCAGCAGCGGGACCTGCTGGAAGTCAGCCGGGCATCACTGCACGCCTACAACACCGAGGCGGAAATCGATGCCATGGCGGACGCGTTGATGAGAATGCCACGCGCCTGAAAACGGATACGAATCGCGCTTGCGTCGCAGGCTCTTTGTAAACTAGCATTGGGAATACTTCTCAATTGCAAAACACTGCAGCCATGAGCGAAACCCTTCCCGCGAACAACGACAATCATCTGCGCGTGATCGAAGCGCTGTACAGCGGCCATCACGGCTGGCTGTACGCCACGCTGAAGAAAAAACTGGGTAACGCCATGGATGCGGCAGATCTGGCGCAGGATACTTTCACCCGGATCCTCGCTTCTCAGGTCACGACCATCGAGCAACCCCGGGCCTACCTGAGTTGCGTGGCGAAGGGCATCCTCATCAACTGGTATCAGCGCAAGGCTCTGGAACGCGCCTACCTTGATGCCCTCGCGCATTTGCCCGCACCGGAAGTGCCCTCCCCCGAGTTGCGCTTCGTGGTGCTGGAAACCCTGCACGAAATCGACGCGATGCTCGACACCCTGCCGCCACTGGTCAAACGCGCGTTCCTGCTGTCGCAGATCGGCGGCTTGAAATACGCCGACATCGCCGAGCAGCTGGACGTCTCGCTGATCACTGTCAAGCGCTACATGAAACAGGCTTTCGTGCAGTGCCTGATGCTGGTGGAATGAATGCTTACGCGCCGCAGTGAACCGCCGCTCGATCCGAAAATCCTCGAAGAAGCCGCCGAGTGGCTGATGCGCCTGAGCGAAAACGACCTCAGCGAAACCGAGCGTGCGGAGTGGGAGTACTGGAAAGTCAGCAGCCCCGAGCGCAACCGGGCGTGGGCCCGCGCGCAGTTGCTGCAAAGCAAGTTCGGCGGCCTGCCGCCGTCGCTGGCGATGTCGGCGCTGGATCGCCCGAGCAACCCGGAACGCCGCGCAGCCCTGGGCAAACTGGCCTTGCTGCTGGCGGCGATACCCGCCGGTTGGGGCAGCTGGAAACTGGCGCAGTCGCAGCAATGGTCCGCCGATTACCACACCGCCGTCGGGCAGCGCCGCGAACTGACCCTGGCCGACGGCTCGCAACTCACCCTGAACACCGACACGGCCATCGACGTTCTGTTCGACACCCGACAGCGGCTGATCCATTTACGCGAAGGCGAAATCCTGGTGCAGACTGCGCCGGACAACGCCGCGCAACCTCGACCTTTTCTGGTCAGCACCCGTCAGGGCCGGATGCAGGCGCTGGGCACGCGCTTCACCGTTCGTGAATGGCAGCCGCACACCCAACTCGCAGTGCTCGAAGGCGCTGTGCAAGTCGAGCTGGCCGACAGCCCACAGAGCGCGCCGATCATCGTCAACGCCGGGCAACGTACCGACTTTTCATCACAGGCCTTTGGCTCGCTGAACCCGACCGACCGCAACGTTGGCGCCTGGACCGAGGGCATGCTGATGGCCGACAAGATGCGGCTGGCGGATTTCGTTGTCGAACTGGCGCGCTATCGCCGAGGCTTTGTGCGGTGCGATCCAGCCATTGCCGACCTGCGCATTTCCGGGGCCTTTCCCATCAGTGATACCCAACGCTCGCTGAACATGCTGGCGCAGACCTATCCCGTGCGCGTCTCCGGGCACTTGAGTGGTTACTGGGTGACGCTCTCACCCGCCTGAGCAAAAAAATCACCGCACGGGTGATACTTTTTTTGATCTCGGCTGGCTATGAAAGGAACAACCATTCCACCTCGTCCATAGGGTCATCCCTTCATGCTCGTTGCACGACCCTTGCTTGCGGATCGTCTGCTAAAGCCCGTTATGCGCGGCGTGTTGCTCAGCGTTGTGCTGGGCCTGGCCAGCAGCGCCCTCGCCGAGGCAGCCAGGCCGGAGCAGCTGGACGCGGTCACTGTGCGAGCCTACAACATCGGGCCCGGCCCGCTTGGCGTGACCCTCTCGAGCTTTGCCGTGGACGCCGGTATCGCCTTGTCGTTTCAGCCGTCGATCACCGAAGGCCTCGTCAGCCCTGGGTTGTCCGGCAGCTACCCGGTGCAGGAAGCGGTGTCTCGACTGCTCGAAGGCAGTGGCCTGGAGATGGTCGCTCGCAGCGACGGGACCTGGACGCTGGTAGTGCGCCGGGTCACGTTGTCGGACACCACGGTCGAAGGCATCGACACGCGCACCGACAGCTTGCCGCCGGTGCTTGCGGGCGGTCAGGTCGCCCGCGGCGGACGCCTTGGCATTCTGGGTAACCGCGATGCGATGGACGCTCCGTTCAGTGTCAGCAGCTACACCTCGACACTGATCAAGGACCAGCAGGCTGTCACCGTCGGCGACTTGCTGGAGCGCGACTCATCGGTGCGTTCCACAGGGCAGACAGGGGGGATTGTCGACTCGTTCTTCATCCGTGGTTTTCCGGTCGGCGAAGGCAACCTCGGTGAACTGGCGTTCGACGGCGTGTACGGCGTGGCCTCCAACTACCGGGTGTTCACCGAGTACGCCGAACGGATCGAACTGGTCAAAGGCCCCGGAGCCCTGCTCTACGGCATGTCGCCCAACAGCGGTGTCGGCGGCGTGATCAACGTGGTACCCAAGCGTTCACTGGACGAAGACCTGACTCGTTTCACCACCAGTTACGCCTTGAATACCCAGCTCGGCGGCCACCTCGATGTCAGCCGACGCTTCGGTGAAGAACGCCGCTTCGGCGTGCGGATCAATGGCAGCGTCCAGCAAGGCGATACGGCTATCGACAAGCAATCCAGAGAGGTCGGTATCGGCGCGATGTCCCTCGACTACCAGGGCGAACGCCTGCGCACCACCCTGGACCTGATCAATCAGAAAGAGAGTTTCGACGCCGCATCCCGCCCCTTCCTGATTGCCTCCGGCGTGGAGATTCCGTCCGCAGCCAACGGCCGCACCAGCGTCAGCCAGGAATGGGGCTGGTCGGAAACCCGCGACAAATCGGCGTTGCTCGGCGGCGAATACGACCTCAACGACAACCTGACCGTGTTCGCCCACGCCGGCGGTGGCCGATCGGATGTCGCGCGCATGTCCGACCAGACGCCGACCATCATCAACGAAGCGGGCGACACCTCGTCGATCCCCGGCTATTACAAATTCGAAGTCCAGCGCTACACCGTCGATGCCGGTGCGCGGCTGCGGTTCGACACCGGGCCGATCAGTCATAGCACGGCGCTACAAGTCACCCGCTACCGCGATAACTTGTCCCGGGGGATTATTTCCGGCCCGGCGATCCTGTCGAACATCTATCACCCGCTCGATCGCCCGAAACCCGCGATCGCCAAGCCGGATACCCCGAAGGTTTCCGAAAGCGAGCTGTCGGGCGTGGCCCTCGCCGACACCCTGTCGGTGCTCGATGAACGCCTCCAGGTCACGCTCGGCGTGCGCCAGCAGAACATCAAGTCGGATAACTACAACACGGCCGGCTCAATCACCACGTCCTACGACAAAAGCAAATCCACGCCGCTGTTCGGGATCGTCGCCAAGCCCTGGGACCATGTCTCGTTCTACTACAACTACGTCGAAGGCCTGAGCAAGGGTGACATCGCGCCGTCCGCCGCTGCCAACGCGGGCGAGATCTTTTCCCCTTATGTGTCGCGCCAGCAGGAAGTCGGGGTCAAACTCGACTACGGCCGTTTCATGTCCACCATCGCCCTGTTCCAGCTTGAAAAGCCCAGCGGTGAACTGGCATCCGGGGTGTTCTCGGTCAATGGCGAACAGCGCAACCGGGGCGTCGAACTGAACATGGCGGGCGAGATTGCAACAGGCACACGCCTGATCGGGGGCGTGACGCTGCTCGACGGCGAACTGACCCGAACCGGTGTCGCTGCCAACCGTGGCAACAAACCGGTCGGGGTTCCCGAAGTGCAAGCCAACCTCTGGGCCGAATGGGACGTGCCGCAAGTCGAAGGCCTGACATTGACCAGCGGCGCGATCTACACCGGCAGCCAGTACGTCAATCAGGCCAACACCCAACAACTGGACGCCTGGACCCGCTTCGATGTCGGCGCGCGCTACGCCACTCGCATCGCCGAACGGCCGACCACTTTGCGGGCCACCGTGCAGAACGTGTTTGACCGTGAATACTGGTCGGGCGTCGCCTCCTATGGCGCGTTCTCCCAGGGCGCGCCTCGAACCTTATTGCTCTCGGCCACTGTCGATTTCTGAAACGTCCGGCCCGGAGCGGCGCCTGGCGTCGTGGTCCGATCCGGCTTTTGCAAAGGCATACACCATGGTTAATGTTTTTCGCCGCCGCCAGACCTTCGCCGCCCTGCTGTTCGCCGGGCTGCTGGGTTTGTCGATTTCTTCCTTGATGCCAAGCCGCGTACAGGCTGGCGAAGCGGATCCGGCACTGGGCACCGTGACTGACTTGCAGGGCCGCACGGTCAAGGTTCACCTGCCGGTGCGCCGGGTCATTCTGGGTGAAGGTCGCCAGTTGTATCTGGTGGCCGCGCTGGATACGCAGAACCCTATCGAACGCATCGTCGGCTGGCGCAAGGATTTGATCCAGTCCGACCCGGATACCTATAACGCCTACCTGCGCAAATTCCCCGACATCGCGAAAATCCCGACCTTCGGCGGTTTCGAGAGCGGCACCTTCGACATCGAGCAGGCGATCTCGCAGAAGCCTGACGTGATCATCCTCAACATCGAAGCGCAGCACGCAACCGAGGATGCCCGCTACATCGAGAAACTCGATGCCCTGGGCATCCCGGTGGTGTACGTCGACTTTCGCAACAACCCCATGCAGAACACCGAGCCGACCATGCGTCTGTTCGGCAAGTTGTTCGGCAAGGAAGAGCGCGCCGAAGCGTTCATCGATTTTCGTAACCAGCAGATCCACCGCGTCACCGACGTGATCGAGAAATACCATCCTGCCCGTCCCAACGTGTTCATCGAGCGCATCGGTGGCTATACCGATGATTGCTGCCTGAGTTTCGGCAACGAGAACTTTGGTCTGTTCGTCGACATGGCCGGTGGCAATAACATCGCCCGTCGGATCATTCCGAGCACCTTCGGGCAACTGAACCCTGAGCAAGTGATCGTCGCCAATCCCGACCATGTGGTGGTTACCAGCGCCGACTGGGAAGCCTTTGCGCCGGGGGGCCATTGGGTCGGCGTCGGCCCGGGCGCAGACCTGACCGAAGCCCGGCGCAAACTGGCCTGGTACACCCAGCGCCCGGCCTACGCCGGCATCAAGGCGCAGAACACTCAGGCGTTTCATGCGATCTGGCACCAGTTTTACAACAGCCCTTACCAGTTCGTGGCCATTCAGCAATTGGCCAAATGGTTCCACCCGGAACTGTTCGCCGATCTTGATCCCGATGCGGAATTTCGCGAGATGCACGAGCGCTTCCTGCCGGTGCCGTATGAACCGGGCTATTTCGTCAGCCTGCAAAAAACCGAGGACAAGCCATGAGTTCGCTGGGCGAAGCACCGATTGTGCAGAGCGTCACCTACCGGCGGCTGGTGCTGCGTAAACGGCTGATTCTGCTAGGGCTGGCCGTGCTGCTGATCTTCAGCGTGTTGCTCGATCTGGCGCTGGGCCCGGCCCGTTACAGCCTCAGCGAAGTGCTCGGTGCTTTGTTCTCGCCGGAAACCGCATCGGCACAAGTGCGGGTGGTCATGTGGGACATCCGCCTGCCGGTGGCGTTGATGGCGGTCGCTGTCGGCGCGGCGCTTTCGCTCGCCGGGGCGCAGATGCAGACCATCCTCAACAACCCGCTCGCCAGCCCGTTCACCCTCGGTATTTCGGCGGCGGCCGGTTTCGGCGCGGCGCTGGGGCTGGCCTTCGGCGTGGCGCTGTTTCCGCTGGCGGCGCAATACATGGTGCCGCTCAACGCGTTCATCATGGCGATGCTCTCGGCGCTGTTGATTCACTTCATGAGCATGCGTCGTGGCGTGACCGCCGAAACCATCGTGCTGCTCGGCATCGCCCTGGTGTTTACCTTCAATGCGTTACTGGCGCTGGTGCAGTTTTTCGCCACCGAACAAGCCGTGGCAGCCGTGGTGTTCTGGACCATGGGCAGCCTGACCAAGGCCACATGGCCGAAACTCGGGGTGATCTGCGTGGTGATCCTCATCACCCTGCCGATCTTCGCCAAACGTGCGTGGGCGATGACGGCCCTGCGCCTGGGCGACGACAAGGCTGCGAGTTTCGGCATCAACGTGCGCAGCCTGCGTTTCCAGACGCTGATCATGGTCAGCCTGCTCGCGTCGTTTCCGGTGGCGTTCGTTGGCACGATCGGCTTCATCGGGCTGGTTGGGCCGCACATCGCGCGGATGCTGATCGGCGAGGATCAGCGGTTTTTCCTGCCGGCCTCGTTGCTGACCGGTGCGCTGATCCTGTCCGCCAGTTCGGTGGTCAGCAAGACCCTGATCCCGGGAGCGATATTCCCCATCGGTGTGGTCACGTCACTGATTGGCGTGCCGTTCTTCATTTCTCTGATTCTCAACGGTAAGAAAAACTCATGGTGAAGATCCGGCTCGACAACCTCGGCGCCCGCTACGGTCAGCGCGAGATCATTTCCGGCGTCAGTACCGCAACGTTTACCGGCGGCCAGGTCGTGGCCGTTGTCGGCCCCAACGCGGCAGGCAAATCGACGCTGTTCAAGCGCATGGCCGGGCTGATCGACGGGCCGGGCGAAGTGATTCTGGAAGGCTCGAAAAAAGGCACTCAAGGCATCAGCTACATGCCCCAGGGCCTGAACGCCAGCGCCCGGCTCACGGTGTACGAATCGGTGCTGCTGGCGCGCAAGCAACTGACGCCCAACTGGGCGGTTCACGATGATGAACTGAAACTGGTGGACGAGATTCTCGAAGCGCTCGGGATCACCGAACTGTCGTTTCGCAACCTCGGTGAGCTGAGCGGCGGCCAGCAGCAATTGGTGTCAATCGCCCAGACGCTGGTGCGCGAACCGGAAATCCTGCTGATGGACGAACCCACCAGCGCACTCGACATGCACCGGCAGGTTCAGGTTTTGAACTTCATGAAAGCCCTCGCGCGCCGTCGCGAAGTGATCGTCTTCATCGCCATCCACGACCTGAATCAGGCGCTGCGTTTTGCCGATCAGGTGCTGGTCATCGCGGGTGGCACGGCCCATGGCAGCGGCCCCAGCCATGAAGTCATCACCGAGCCGATGCTGCGCACGGTCTACAAGGTCGAGGCGCGGATCGAGCAATGCAGTCGCGGGCAGCACCATATTCTGATCGATGACATTGTTTGAGGGTTGCACCGTCAAACCGCAAACGCAGGGATGCCGAGAGCTATTTCGTGACGGGTAGAAATTTCAGGCAGGCGAAACCGGTCTTGATACGCAATTGTTGGATGGGCTGGACACTTTCCTGATCGCCGACCTTTTTCACTACACCGATCCCGCAGTGATACTGGTCGTACTTGAACACCGGAATGATGCCGGGCTTGGTCTCGCTCCAGAAACCGGTCTTTATGGTGTAGACAGCGCCTTCCTGAGGCGTGAAGGAAAAAGGTATCTGGCACTGAGTACCGCCCACTACATCGCGGTAAGTCAGCACCAGCTCTTTACCGACGGCGACTTTGGACTCGATGAAGTCGCCGTTATAGGAAAGCGGCGTAAAGCCGGCATAACAACTTTTTTCGTTGAACGTCATCGCGTCCAGCGTTGTGCCACGATCATATTTAAGGCGAACGGTCGCAGAAGGCTCATCCGGGCGGGGAAACTCGTACTGTTTGCCCATGAACAGTGACGTGCAACCACTGAGCGCAAACGACCCGGCCAACAGTGCACACCAACCAAACTTGTATTTACCGACCATCAACCAGTCCTTGAGACGTTTGAATAGGGAACTGCCTGCCCCTCAGAGCAAACTCCACGACACCCCGACATACATCGCCATGCCCTCACCCGGCGTGGAGCGTGCGGCGTCCAGACCTTTATCGTCATAGCCCGGCGTAACTGTAGCGGCGTAGTGCTTGTCGGTCAGGTTGCGCATGTCCAGCCAGGTCTGCCAGTCGCCTTTCGGTGCGTTGTAGCCCAACGTGGCGCCGAAGGTGGCGTAAGGATCGGCGTAATAGCTGTTGGCGTAATCCACTGCGGTTTTCGAGACCAGTTGCGTGTTGACCGCTGCGAAGAAACCTTGTGGAAAGTCGTAGCGCAGTTCGCCCTGGTAGTAATGCATCGGCAGGCCCGGCAAGCGGTTGTCGCCGAAGCGGTCGTCGTCGCGGTAGTGGAAGTCGCTGAAGGTGTAGGCCTGACGCAGGCTCAACTTGCCGCCATCGTTCGCTGACCACAGGTTGCTGAGCAGACTGGCTTCCACGCCTTGGTGCACGGTCGGGCTGGCGTTGAGTTCGTATGGCGTGGTCGCGTTGGCGTCCGGCAACACCGAAAGCAATTCGTGGCGCACCTGAGCGTAGTACCAGGCCAGACTCCACTCGCCGAGCGCGCTGTCGCCACGGCCGCCGAGTTCCAGGGTGGTCGCGGTCTGGTTCTGCAGTTTGACCGGATCGCGCTGGGTGCCGGTGGCGGCGCCGTTGCCGGTCGGGAAGCGTATGTTGGAGCTATAGATCAGCGACCACGGATGCGGCGCTTCGACCGAGCGGCTGAGGTTGCCGAACAGTTGCAGGTCCGGCGTCACCTGATAGCGCAGGCCCAGACGTGGTGCGTAATCCCAGTCGCCGAGGCTGGTCTTGCCGCCACCCTCAGGGTAGGTCACCGCGCTTTCGCGACGGGTGTAGATCGCGGCGAGGCCGGTGGTCAGCCACAGGTCGTCGGCGATTTCCAGGTCGTTGCCCACGTGCAGGACAGAATCCGAACCCTGATAAGTGAAGTTGCGCATGTGGGTGCCCAGCGCGTAACCGGCGGTGTTGCCGGTGGGAATCCGCACCCGTTCGCTGGCACCGTCATTGGGCAGGTGCTTGGTCACTCGCAGGCCCACGGTGCTGTTGCTCTCCATCCCCCAGAGCGTGTCGCGGCGCTTGTAGTCGAACGTGCCGCTGACATCGGTGTAGGCGACCTTCAGGCGATTGGGGCCTTCGCGCAGGTCCATCGGGTAATCGTGATAAACCAGACCGGTCTGGATGCTCGAATCGTCGTCGATGTAGTAAGTGGTCTTGTTGCCGATGAAGGTGCTGCCGGGTTGGTCGCGGCTGTCGTTACGCGTCACGTAGGCCGGGTTGGCTGCGCGCGGATCGTGCTCGATGGAGTGTTTGGTCACCCGCCCGGCGAGGTCGTTGTCGGTCTCGCGGTGACGGATGTAGAAGCGGGTTTCCAGATTCGGATTGAAGCGATAGCCGAAGTTGGCGATCACACCCTGGCTCTTGCTCGCGGTGTGATCCTGATAACCGTCGGAATGCGCGTTGGTCATCGACAGGTAGTAATCGAAATCGCCCAGCACCTGGCCGGAGCTGACTTGTCGCTGAGCGTAACCGTGGCTGCCCATGACGTAACGCACATTCAGCAGTGGCGCGTTATAGCCTGTGTGGCTGACGTAATCGACGGCGCCACCGAGGGCCAGCGCACCGCGATCAAAACCGTTGGCGCCGCGTAGCACTTCCACATGATCCAGCCACAGCGGCTCCAGCAGTTCATAAGGCGTGCCGCCCGGGCCGGTCAGCGGCAAACCGTCGAGCATCGTGTACAGCCCCGAGGCGTGGGCGCCGGGGGCACGGTTGATGCCAGAGCCACGGATCGAGATTTTCGTCCCTTCGTTGCCCGCGGACTGGGCATAGACACCGGGCTGATACGCCAACACATCCTGATTGCTCGCGACCCGGCCCTGCAATGGCTGGCGCATATCGACCACGTTGCTGCCACCCGGCACCTGGGCCAGACGAGCCTTCGCCTCTTCCACCGACAGATCGTCACCGCTCTGATCCTCGGCCCCGATCAGCACTTGCCCCAGTTCCAGCCCCTGGGATTGCGCCTTGACCGGACAGACAAGGGCCAGCCCCAGCAAGGCGGCGGGCAGGGTTTTGAGCGAAGGCATCGGGTGAACTCCAGACAGGCGGGAACGGGCAGTGACAACTGCGACGCATGAAAGAACGAAGGAAACACATGGCGATTTTGTTTTTTGTCAGGTAAACAGGCCTGTGGTTTTCCAACAGCAATCAAACAAGGGAGCGTCTGAGGTGGCTGAAGAAGTGCTGAAGTCCAGGCTGGCCAATTTTCTCGTGCCCGGCGGACTCTGGGTGGGTGGGAAAGTGGTGATCACGCCGTCCGGGATTCGTATGAGTGCCAATGCCATGAACCGCGCGGTGCCCGGCGGAGTTCTGGACGTTGAAGTCCCGATAGCCACGATTCGCAAGGTCACTCTGGAGGGGGGATTCATTACCCGGATCGTCAGTCTGGAGACCGACAACGGTTACGTTTACTTCCGTTGTTTCGGAGCGAAGGCAATGGCCGGGCTGATCACAAAACTGTACGTCGCACACACGCTGAAACGAGCGGGCTGATCGCCCACCGAAACCCGCTCATTGCTCCGTCGCCTGCCGGTACTGCCGCGGGGTGAACCCGGTTGACGCCTTGAACTGGCGGGTGAACGCGCTGTGATCGGTGTAGCCGCATTGCAGCGCCACCTCAGTGATCGGCAGTTCGGTATGCAACAAGCGATGGGCATGTTCCAGCCTTACTTTCTGAATCATCTGCCTCGGCGTAAGGTGAAAGACCCGTTTGCAGTAGCGCTCCAGCTGCGCCACCGAAATGCCGGCGATCCGGGTCAGCTCGCCCAGCGTCACCCGACGATTGAAATGCGCGCGGATGTGTTCGTCGACCGCCGCCAGGCGCTGAAACGCCGGGTGGGTTTCGCTCGCCGATTGCAGGTCTACCGAAATCCCCGCGAGGCCGATGATCTCGCCGTCGCGGTTGTACAGCGGACGCTTGTGCGTCAGGCACCAGCCCGGTTCGCGACTGCCGTACAGATGCAACTCCAGCTGATCCTCCAGCACCAATCCCTCTTCCAGCACCCGCCGATCCTGCTCGGTATAACCCGGCCCCAGTTGCGCCGGAAACACCTGCGCACTGGTTTTGCCGAGCAGCGGTTTCAGGTCTTTCAAGCCGCAGCGCTGCACCAGCGTGCGATTGGCCAGGACGTACCGCGCCTGCATGTCCTTGATGAAGATCGCCGCGTTCGGAATCACGTCGAGCATCGGCAACAGCGGCGCCACCCCCGCCAGCAGCGCCTCGAGGGTGTAGGGACGATTGTGCGCATCGCCCTGGCTCAGGATCGCAAATGCGTTCTGCATGGTGACGGTTTTCCCCGGTGAGTGGATCGGGCTGAGGCGTTCGCGTGCAGATTGCAGCAACGTTCGAAGCGTGTCGAGCGCCGCTGGCTTTCTTCGCAACTGTGCCGAATTCGTCATCCGGAGCTGCGCAAAACATCAATCGCCCGACGCCCGATGAGTTCACTGTTTAGCCGTTCCAGTGACTCACACCTGCCTATCCAATAACTCACAAGAAGGCGATGCCATGTCAGGCCAAGGCAAGTTCAAAAAACAACTTTCATTGATCGACCTCACCTTTATCGGGCTGGGGGCGATCTTCGGTTCCGGCTGGTTGTTCGCGGCCAGTCACGTGTCGGCGATTGCCGGGCCGGCGGGGATTTTTTCCTGGTTGCTGGGCGGGTTCGCGGTGTTGCTGCTGGGCATCGTCTACTGCGAACTGGGCGCGGCATTGCCCCGCGCTGGCGGTGTGGTGCGCTACCCGGTTTACAGCCACGGGCCGCTGCTCGGTTACCTGATGGGTTTCATCACGTTGATCGCGTTTTCCAGTCTGGTGGCGATCGAAGTGGTTGCCTCGCGCCAATACGCGGCGGCCTGGTTTCCGAGCCTGACCAAGGCCGGCAGCGGTGATCCGACCCTGCTCGGCTGGCTGGTGCAGTTCGGCCTGCTGTGCGTGTTCTTCCTGCTCAACTACCGCAGCGTGAAGACCTTCGCCAAGGCCAACAATCTGGTCAGCGTGTTCAAGTTCATCGTGCCGCTGCTGGTGATCGGCGTGCTGTTCACCTTCTTCAAACCGGAAAACTTTCAGGTTCAGGGCTTCGCCCCATTCGGACTCTCGGGTATCGAGATGGCCGTCTCCGCCGGCGGTGTGATCTTCGCCTATCTGGGACTGACCCCGATCATTTCGGTGGCCAGCGAAGTGAAGAACCCGCAACGCACCATCCCGATTGCGCTGATCCTGTCGGTGCTGCTTTCCACCGCGATCTACGTATTACTGCAAACGGCCTTCCTCGGCGGCATCCCGACCGAACTGCTCGCCAATGGCTGGGCGGGGGTTTCCAAGGAGTTCGCCCTGCCGTATCGCGACATCGCCCTGGCACTGGGCGTGGGCTGGCTGGCGTATCTGGTCGTCGCGGACGCGGTGATCTCCCCCAGCGGCTGCGGCAACATCTACATGAACGCCACGCCTCGGGTGATCTACGGCTGGGCGCAGACCGGCACCTTCTTCAAGGTCTTCACCCACATCGACGCGAAGTCCGGCATCCCGCGTCCGGCGTTGTGGCTGACCTTCGCCCTGTCGGTGTTCTGGACTCTGCCGTTCCCATCGTGGGAAGCGCTGATCAACGTGGTTTCCGCCGCGCTGGTGCTGAGCTATGCCGTCGCCCCGGTGACCGTCGCCGCGCTGCGGCGCAATGCCCCTGACATGCCGCGCCCGTTCCGGGTCAAGTGCATGGGCGTGCTGGGGCCGGTGTCGTTCATCATCGCTGCGCTGATCGTTTACTGGTCGGGCTGGAACACCGTGTCCTGGCTGCTCGGCCTGCAAATCCTGATGTTCGTCGTCTACCTGATCTGCGGCCGCTTCGTGCCGACCGCCCACCTCAGTCTGTCCCGGCAAGTGCGCTCGTCCGCGTGGCTGATCGCCTTCTACGCCGTGACCATCGTCCTGTCGAAACTCGGCACCTTCGGCGGCCTGGGCGTCCTCACCCATCCGTTCGACACCCTGGTCGTCGCAGCCTGTGCGATGGGCATCTATTACTGGGGCGCCGCCACCGGCGTACCGGCACACCTGCTGCGCCTGGAATCGGAAGAGGATGAAAGCGAAGTCGCTTCGCCGTCCCCCGCCTCCGCCGCCAATCCTCGCGCTGCCGGCGCTTACTGAAATCACTCAACGGGACCTGTCCATGAAACGAGTACACGTCATTGATTCCCACACCGGCGGCGAACCCACGCGTCTGGTGATGAAAGGTTTTCCCGACCTGCCGGGCCGCACCATGGCCGAGAAACGCGACGCCCTGCGCAATCAGCATGACCAGTGGCGCCGCGCCTGCCTGCTGGAACCGCGTGGCAACGATGTGCTGGTGGGCGCGCTGTATTGCGAGCCGGTGTCGCCGGACGCCACCTGCGGGGTGATTTTCTTCAACAACGCCGGTTACCTCGGCATGTGCGGCCACGGCACCATCGGCCTGGTCGCATCGCTGCAGCACCTGGGGCTGATCGCGCCGGGGGTGCACAAGATCGACACACCGGTCGGCCCGGTCAGCGCAACGTTGCATGAAGACGGTGCCGTGACGCTAGGCAACGTGCCCGCCTATCGCTCACGCAAGCAGGTGGCGGTGGAAGTGCCGGGATACGGTCGTTTCCTTGGCGACGTCGCCTACGGCGGCAACTGGTTTTTCCTGGTCTCCGAACACGGCCAGACGCTGACGCTGGACAACGTCGACACCCTGACCGACCTCACCTGGAAAATGCTCAAGGCCCTCGAAGAGCAAGGCATCCATGGCGAGGACGGCGCGGTCATCGACCACATCGAACTGTTCGCCGATGACGCCGAGGCCGACAGCCGCAACTTCGTCATGTGCCCCGGCAAAGCCTACGACCGCTCCCCTTGCGGCACCGGCACCAGCGCCAAACTGGCGTGCCTGGCCGCCGACGAAAAACTCGCGCCGGGCGAGCGCTGGGTGCAGGCGAGCATCACCGGCAGCCAGTTCGAAGGCCGCTTTGAATGGGAAGGCGAGCGCATCCGCCCCTACATCACCGGCCGCGCCCACATGACCGCCGACAGCACGTTGCTGATCGACGAAACCGATCCGTTCGCGTGGGGCATCTGAGCCGCTGCGCTGCACTTCAACCCCCTCTGAATGACCGTTCCAAGGAGAACAATAATGAGCGACAACATCTTCACCGGTTGCATGCCAGCCCTGATGACCCCGTGCACCGCCGCGCGCAAACCGGACTTCGATGCGCTGGTGGCCAAGGGTCGCGAACTGATCGACATCGGCATGAGCGCGGTCGTGTACTGCGGCTCCATGGGCGACTGGCCGCTGCTCACCGAAGCCGAGCGTCAGGAAGGCGTGGCGCGGCTGGTGGCCGCCGGGATTCCGACCATCGTCGGCACCGGCGCGGTCAACACCCGTGAAGCAGTGTCCCACGCTGCACACGCGGCGAAAGTCGGCGCGCAGGGCTTGATGGTGATTCCTCGGGTGCTGTCCCGTGGCGCTTCGGCGGCGGCGCAAAAAGCCCACTTCGCGGCGATTCTGCAAGCCGCGCCGAACCTGCCGGCGGTGATCTACAACAGCCCTTACTACGGCTTCGCCACCCGCGCCGATCTATTCTTCGAGCTGCGACGCGAATACCCGAACCTGATCGGTTTCAAGGAATTCGGCGGTGGCGCCGATCTGCGCTACGCCGCTGAAAACATCACCTCCAAGGACGATGACGTGACTCTGATGGTCGGTGTCGATACTCAGGTGGTGCACGGCTTCGTCAACTGCAACGCCACCGGCGCCATCACCGGCATCGGCAACGCCCTGCCCCGCGAAGTGCTGCAACTGGTGGCCCTGAGCAAGCAGGCCGCCAAGGGGGACGCCAAGGCCCGGCGTCAGGCGCGCGAGCTGGAATCGGCGCTGGCGGTGCTGTCGTCCTTCGACGAAGGCACGGATCTGGTGCTGTATTACAAACACCTGATGGTGCTCAACGGCGACAAGGAATACACCCTGCATTTCAACGAAACCGATGCGCTCACCGACTCCCAGCGTCGTTACGCAGAAGCCCAGTACGCGCTGTTCCGTCACTGGTACGAAAACTGGTCGGCGGAACAGAACTTCGCCTGACCTGCCGCTGCGTTCAAGCCCGCCGCCACCCACAGCGGCGGGCCTTATTCGTGACCTGTTTTATTGATAAGGAATGCGCCATGACTCTGACGGGCCAACTGCTGATCGGTCAGCAAACCCTCACCGGCGACCGCGACGTCATCCACGGGATCAACCCCGCCACCAATACTCCATTGGAACCGGCCTACGCCGGCGGCTCTGCCGAGCATGTCGAGCAGGCCTGCGCACTGGCCTGGGCGGCGCTCGACCGTTATCGCGAGACATCGCTCGAGGCACGGGCGGAATTCATTGAAACCATCGCCTGCGAAATCGAAGCGCTCGGTGACGAACTGATCGACCGCGCCCTGGCCGAAACCGGCCTGCCGCGCCCGCGCCTTGTGGGTGAACGGGGCCGCACCTGCCAGCAACTGCGCTTGTTTGCCCGCACCGTACGGGCCGGTGAATGGCTGGATGTACGAGTCGACAGCGCGCAACCGCAGCGCCAGCCGATGCCGCGTTCGGATCTGCGTCAGCGGCAGATCCCACTGGGCCCGGTGGCCGTGTTTGGTGCGAGCAACTTTCCACTGGCGTTCTCGGTGGCGGGCGGCGATACCGCTTCTGCGCTGGCCGCCGGTTGCCCGGTGATCGTCAAGGCCCACGGCGCCCATCCCGGCACCAGCGAACTGGTTGGCCGTGCCGTTGCGCGGGCGGTCAAGGCCTGTGATTTGCCGGAAGGTGTGTTCTCGTTGTTGTACGGCTCCGGCCGCGAAGTGGGGATTGCGCTAGTCAGCGATCCACGGATCAAGGCCGTCGGTTTCACCGGTTCGCGCAGTGGCGGGCTCGCGCTGATTAAAGCGGCACAAGCCCGGCCAGAGCCGATTCCGGTGTACGCGGAAATGAGTTCGATCAACCCGGTGTTGCTGTTTCCGGCAGCATTGCAGAATCGCGCCGAGGCGTTGGCCCAAGGGTTTGTGGCTTCGCTGACGCTGGGCGCCGGTCAGTTCTGCACCAATCCCGGTCTGGTCATCGCCCACAAGGGGCCGGCGCTGGACGCCTTTATTGCAGCCACCAGCGAACTGATCCAGCGCAGCCCCGCGCAGACCATGCTGACGCCGGGAATTTTCAATGCCTACGAATCCAGCGTGAATGCCCTCGCGGAAAACCACCGAACGCGTATTGCCGCCGTCGGCCAGCGAGCGACGGACCCGAATCAGGGCCAGGCTCATGTGTTCGTCACCGACGCCGCTGACTTTCTCGCCGACCACACCTTGCAGGCCGAAGCGTTCGGCGCCGCGTCCGTGATCGTGCAATGCGCCAGCGACGCTGAAATCCGTCAGGTGCTCGAGCAGCTGGAAGGCCAACTGACCGCCACGCTGCATCTCGATGACGAGGATCTGCAACAGGCCCGCGCATTTCTGCCAACCCTGGAGCGCAAGGCCGGACGCCTGTTGGTCAACGGCTGGCCGACCGGCGTTGAAGTCTGCGACGCGATGGTGCACGGCGGGCCGTTCCCCGCAACTTCCGATTCGCGCACCACGTCGGTGGGCACCGCGGCGATCCTGCGTTTCCTGCGCCCGGTCTGCTATCAGGATTTCCCCGACAACCTGCTGCCGACCGCACTCAAACACGCCAATCCACTGTCGCTGCGTCGCTTGCTCGATGGCCAAAGGGAAACCGCGAAAAATGCCGAATAACCCGCACGACATCGCCGTGGTCGGCGCCGGCATCATCGGCGTCGCGAGCGCGCTGCGCCTGGCCCGTCAGGGCTTGCGGGTGGTGGTGATCGACCCGCAGGAACCGGGCCACGGCGCCTCGTTCGGCAACGCCGGGCACCTGGCGACCGAGCAGGTGTTTCCGATTGCCGACAGCTCGATCCTCAAGCGCCTGCCGGCCATGCTCATGGACCCGATGGGGCCACTGCGCCTGGACTGGAAATACCTGCCCCGCGCCCTGCCCTGGTTTGCGCGGCTGTTGCTGAACCTGCGCTCGGCACCGTTCCAGCGCACCGTTGCCGGGTTGCGGGCGCTGAATGAAAGCTCGCTCGACGCCTGGCACCGCTTGCTCAACGACATTCAGCGCCCCGAGCTGTTGAAGATGGAAGGCTCGCTGCTGGTGTTCGAACGACCCGGCTCACGCCCGGCACTCGAAGCACTGCAGCGACGCATGCAACAGCAACAAGTGCCAGTCGATTGGTGGCAGGCCGGAGCGGTCCGCGAGACCGTGCCGCAACTGAGCGAACAGATTCAGGGCGGACTGTTTTTCCCGAACACCGGGCATTTCATCGATCCCTACCGCGTCGTTTGTGAGTTGGTCGAGACGGCGAAAGCCAGCGGCGTGCAGTTTTTGAAGCAGGCGGTTCAGGGCGGGCAACTGCATGAGCATGGCGTCAATCTGATGACCGGAACCGGCACCCTGTCCGCTCGCCAGGTACTGATCGCCTGCGGTGCCCACTCGGCAAAACTCACCGCTGCACTGACCGGCAAAAAAGTCCCGCTGGACACCGAGCGCGGCTACCACCTCATGCTGCCTCACGAACATAACCGACTGCCCTTCCCCGTCACCTCGCTGGAACGCAAATTCATCATGACCCCGATGTCCGAAGGGCTGCGCCTGGCCGGCACCGTCGAATTCGCCGGCCTCGAAGCCCCACCCACCATGGCCCGCGCCTGGCAGTTGCATCGGTTGAGCAAGGGCTTGTTTCGTGATGATTTGAGTGTCGAGGCAGCCACACCGTGGATGGGGTTTCGGCCGTCGCTGCCGGATTCGTTGCCGGTGATCGATCGGGTGTGTGACGGGAGGGTGTTACTTGCGTTCGGGCATCAGCATCTGGGTCTGACGCAGGCGGCGGTGACGGCGGAGATGGTTGGGGGGATGGTGTTGCCATCGGCGCAGGACACGGCGCGCATTCTGCCGGTGCGCGAGCCCTATCGACTGGATCGCTTTTGAGTGGCCGTCTATCGGGCGCCCTGCTGGTATTCACGGGGCGTACACCCGAACTCTCGGCGAAACACCGTGTGCAGGTACTGCGCGGATTTGAAACCGCACGTGCGGGCAACGTCCGCAATCGCCGTGTCGGTTTTTTCCAGCCCGCGGGTGGCCGCCGCCAGTTTGAAACGCAGAATCTCGTCATGCACGCTGCAACCACGCACCGCACGAAAATGCGACTCCAGCGAGGAACGCGACACGCCGACATAAGCCGCCACTTGCGCGGTCTTGATGCCCTGGCAGGCATATTGGCGGATGAACAGCAGCGCCTGCATCACGTAGGGGTTGCCCAACGGTTGATGCAAGCTCGACACCTGGACGTTGATCGCTTCAGGCGGGACCAGGACATGCGCGCCCGTTGACGGCTTGCCGTGCAACATCTGGTGCAGCAGTTGCGCGGCGGTGCGGCCCATGGTTTCGGTGCCCTGGATCACCGAACTCAGGGGAACCCGGGTCAGGCTGCGGGTCAGCGGGTCATTGTCGATGCCGATCAGCGCCACCTGCTCTGGCACGGCGATGCCGGCGGTCAGGCAGGCTTGCAGCAACTGCCGGGCGCGGGCGTCACTGACCGCGATGATGCCAATGGGCTTGGGCAGGCTTTGCAGCCAGGCGATCAACTGTTCGACGGCGCTGTCCCACAGCGGTGCACTGGTGCCCATGCCGCGATAGACCTCGGCGTGCAAGCTGTCCCGTTGCATCAATCGTAGAAAGGCTTTTTCGCGCTCCTGAGCCCAACGATTGGCCTGCGCCTCAGGCAGGCTGAAGCAGGCGAACCGTTGCAGCCCGGCCTCGACCAAGTGTTCGTAAGCCAATGTGATCAGTGCGTTGTTGTCGGTGGCGACGTACGGGATTCCTTTCGGATAAGCCCGCTCATCCTGATAAGAACCACCCACCGCCACCACGGGCAGCTTGATATCGGCCAGCGCCTCGCCGATCAACGGGTCGTCGAAGTCGGCAATGATGCCGTCGCCCTGCCAGCGCTCGATGCCCTTCAAGCGGCAGAGAAAATCCTCTTCCAGAAACAGATCCCAGGACGCGCGCGTGCTGCTCAGGTAGTTGCCGATGCCGCTGATGATGCCGCGGTCATAGATCTTGCTCCCGTTGAACAACAGGGCGATACGGTGAACAGGCGGTACGGTTTTCATTGTTTTCAGGCTTGTTCCGGGCCCCTTGCCGTAGAGGCGGTCTGCACAGACTAGGCGCGCAGAGGGCGAATCTCAATACGCAAAATCGCACTGCGTGTTGGTGATTTTCGCAATCGGCAGGCACAGGGCCGTTGCTAGTATCGGGACACGCCCAAGAACAACAACCAAGAACAACAAGGACATTGCCAATGCCGTACTTCCCCGATGTCGACCGGATTCGCTACGAAGGTCCTGCCAGCGATTCTCCCCTTGCCTTCCGTCACTACGACGCCGACAAAATCATCCTCGGCAAGCCCATGCGCGAACACCTGCGCATGGCCGCCTGTTATTGGCACACCTTTGTCTGGCCGGGCTCCGACGTGTTCGGCGCAGGGACGTTCAAACGCCCGTGGCAACACGCCGGTGACCCGATGGAGCTGGCCATTGGCAAGGCGCAGGCCGCGTTCGAATTTTTCTCCAAGCTGGGTATCGACTACTACTGCTTTCACGACACGGATGTCGCCCCCGAAGGCCACTCGCTGAAGGAGTACCGCAACCACTTCGCCCAAATGGTCGATCACCTGGAACGCCATCAGGAAGAAAGCGGAATCAAGTTGCTGTGGGGCACCGCCAACTGCTTCAGCAATCCGCGCTTCGCCGCCGGAGCCGCCAGCAACCCGGATCCTGAAGTGTTCGCCTGCGCCGCGGCCCAGGTCTTCAGCGCCATGAACGCGACTCAACGCCTCAAGGGCTCCAACTATGTGTTGTGGGGCGGTCGCGAGGGCTACGAAACCCTGCTCAATACCGACTTGAAGCGCGAGCGCGAACAACTGGGCCGCTTCATGCGCATGGTGGTCGAGCACAAGTACAAGATCGGTTTCAAAGGCGACCTGCTGATCGAACCCAAACCACAGGAGCCGACCAAGCACCAATACGATTACGACAGCGCCACGGTGTTCGGTTTTCTCCAGCAGTTCGGTCTGGAAAAGGAAATCAAGGTCAACATCGAAGCCAACCACGCGACCCTGGCCGGTCATAGTTTTCATCACGAGGTGGCGACGGCCGTCTCGCTGGGGATTTTCGGCAGCATCGACGCCAACCGGGGCGATCCGCAAAACGGCTGGGACACCGATCAATTCCCCAACAGCGTCGAGGAGATGACCCTGGTCACCTATGAAATCCTCAAGGCCGGCGGCTTCGGCAATGGCGGGTTCAACTTTGACTCCAAGGTGCGCCGCCAGAGCCTCGACGAGGTCGATCTGTTCCACGGTCACGTCGGCGCCATGGACGTCCTCGCCCTGTCGCTCGAGCGGGCCGCCGCCATGGTCCAGAACGACCAGCTGCAACGGCTCAAGGACCAACGCTATGCCGGCTGGCAGCAGCCCTTCGGCCAGTCGGTGCTGGCGGGTGAGTTCAATCTTCAATCCCTGGCCGAGCACGCCTTCGCCAACGAACTGAACCCGCAGGCCGTCAGCGGCCGGCAGGAAATGCTCGAGAACGTCGTCAACCGGTTTATCTATCGCTGATCGCCAATGAGGACTGCGGACGCTGTGACATTTGCGCGACAAATCTGTAGTCCGTTTCGCCTGCTGATTCTCTACAGTTCCACCAGCCCGATATTCATCGTCAGGCCGTGTCTTTCAAACAAAAATAAAAGGACGCACCACCATGAAGAACGTAAAACGCACACTGCTGGCCAGCGCCCTGGCGCTGTTGTCGTTACCGGTTATGGCCGATGCTGCCCACCCGAAAATCGGCTTCTCCATCGATGACCTGCGGCTGGAACGCTGGTCCCGTGACCGGGATTACTTCGTCGCAGCGGCGGAAAAAATGGACGCCAAGGTCTTCGTGCAGTCGGCCGATGCCAACGAGCAGAAGCAGATTTCGCAAATCGAAAACCTGATTTCCCGTGGTGTCGATGTCATCGTCATCGTGCCATTCAACGCCACCGTGCTGACCAATGCGGTGGCCGAGGCGAAGAAAGCCGGGATCAAGGTCGTGTCCTATGACCGTCTGATACTCAACGCCGATATCGACGCCTACATTTCCTTCGATAACGAAAAGGTCGGCGAGATGCAGGCCAGCGGCGTGCTGCATGCAGCGCCCAAGGGCAATTACTTCCTGCTGGGTGGCGCGCCCACCGACAACAACGCGAAAGTGTTGCGCGAAGGTCAGATGAAGGTGCTGCAACCGGCCATCGACAAAGGCGATATCAAGATCGTCGGCCAGCAATGGGTGAAGGAATGGAACCCTACCGAGGCGCTGAGCATTGTTGAGAACGCCCTGACCCGCAACGACAACAAAATCGACGGCATCGTCGCCTCCAACGACGCCACGGCGGGCGGCGCCATTCAGGCCCTGGCCGCTCAGCAACTGGCCGGAAAGGTGCCGATCTCCGGACAGGACGCGGACCTGGCAGCGGTCAAGCGGGTCATCGCCGGCACCCAAACCATGACGGTGTACAAACCGCTGAAACTGATTGCCTCCGAAGCCGCCAAACTCTCGGTGCAACTGGCGCGTAACGAGAAACCTGTCTACAGCTCGCAGTACGACAACGGCAGCAAGAAAGTCGACACCATCCTGCTCACCCCGACCCCGTTGACCAAGGACAACATCGACCTGCTGGAACAGGACGGCTTCTACACCAAGGCGCAGATCGCTGGACAGTAACCAAGGCATCAATCCCTGGTTATGCGAAACCTCTTGTGGGAGCGAGCCTGCTCGCGAAGACGGTGGTTCAGCCTGCATCACGATTGAATGTGCTGACGCCTTCGCGAGCAGGCTCGCTCCCACAAAGATCAGTGCCATGTGAGTCTTTGCTATTCGAGCCCTCTCCATGTCCGACTACCTGCTGCAAATGAACGGCATCGTCAAAACCTTCAGCGGTGTCAAAGCGCTCAATGGCATCGACCTCAAGGTCCGGCCGGGTGAGTGCGTCGGGCTGTGCGGCGAGAATGGCGCCGGCAAGTCCACGCTGATGAAAATCCTGTCTGCGGTTTATCCCCATGGCACCTGGGACGGTGAAATCCTCTGGGACGGTCAGCCGCTCAAGGCGCAATCGATCAGCGAAACGGAAGCCGCCGGCATCGTCATCATTCACCAAGAACTGACGCTGGTTCCCGACCTCTCGGTGGCCGAAAACATTTTCATGGGCCATGAGCTGACGCTGCCGGGTGGGCGGATGAATTACCCGGCGATGATCCACCGCGCCGAAGCCCTGATGCGTGAACTGAAAGTGCCGGACATAAACGTGTCGCTGCCGGTTTCGCAGTACGGCGGCGGTTATCAGCAACTGGTGGAAATCGCCAAGGCCCTGAACAAACAGGCGCGCCTGCTGATCCTCGACGAGCCGTCATCAGCCCTGACCCGTTCGGAAATCGAGGTGTTGCTGGACATCATCCGCGACCTCAAGGCCAAGGGCGTCGCTTGCGTCTACATCTCCCACAAGCTCGATGAAGTGGCCGCCGTGTGTGACACCATTTCGGTGATCCGCGACGGTCAACACATCGCCACGACCGCCATGGAAAACATGGATATTCCACAGATCATCACCCAGATGGTCGGCCGGGAAATGAGCAACCTCTACCCCACCGAACCCCACGACATCGGCGAGGTGATTTTCGAGGCGCGCCACATCACCTGCTACGACGTCGACAACCCCAAACGCAAACGGGTCGACGACGTTTCCTTCAGCCTCAAACGCGGGGAAATCCTCGGCATCGCCGGGCTGGTCGGTGCCGGCCGCACGGAGCTGGTGACAGCGCTGTTCGGCGCCTACCCCGGTCGCCACGAAGGCGAAGTCTGGCTGGACGGCCAACTCATCGACACCTGCACGCCGCTCAAATCAATCCGCGCCGGCGTGTGCCTGGTGCCCGAGGACCGCAAGCGTCAGGGCATCATTCCCGACCTGGGTGTCGGCCAGAACATCACCCTGGCCGTGCTGGACAGTTTCTCGAAACTGACCCGCATCGACGCCGAAGCCGAATTGGGCAGCATCGATCGGGAAATTTCCCGCCTGCACCTCAAGACCGCGAGCCCGTTCCTGCCGATCACCAGCCTGTCCGGGGGCAATCAACAAAAAGCCGTGTTGGCGAAGATGCTGCTGACCCGGCCCCGGGTGCTGATTCTCGACGAGCCGACCCGAGGGGTGGACGTCGGCGCCAAGTACGAGATCTACAAATTGATGGGGATGCTGGCCGCCGAAGGCGTGTCGATCATCATGGTGTCTTCGGAACTGGCCGAAGTGCTCGGCGTTTCCGACCGCGTCCTGGTCATCGGCGAAGGCCGGTTGCAGGGCGATTTCATCAACCATGAACTCACCCAGGAACAGGTGCTCGCCGCCGCACTCAGCCAGCCTGACAGCCATAACAATAAAGATCGGAAATCCGCTTAAATGAATCAGGTCAAACAACTTTTCACCCGCTACAAGATGCTCGCACTGGTGTTTGCCGTGGCGTTGATCTGGCTGTTCTTCAGCTGGCAGACCGAGGGCGGATTCCTGACACCACGCAACCTCTCCAACCTGCTGCGCCAGATGTCGATTACCGGGATTCTCGCTTGCGGCATGGTGCTGGTGATCATCAGCGGCGAGATCGATCTGTCGGTCGGCTCATTGCTGGGCCTGCTCGGTGGCGTGGCAGCCATTCTCGATGTTGTCTATCACATACCGCTGCTGGCGAATCTCAGTCTTGTGGTGGTGTGCGGATTGCTGATCGGCCTCGCCAACGGCTACATGGCGGCCTACCTGCGCATTCCGTCGTTCATCGTGGGGCTGGGGGGCATGCTGGCTTTTCGGGGGATTTTGCTGGGGATCACCGGTGGCACGACCATTGCGCCGGTGTCGCCGGAACTCGTCTACATTGGCCAGGGTTATCTGCCACATGCGGTTGGCGCAGGTCTGGGCGTCCTGCTGTTCGCACTGACGTTGTTCCTGACCTGGAAACAACGGCGCAATCGCGCCCTTCACGGTCTGGCAGCGCATTCATTGGTGCGTGACGTGGCACGCGTGTTGCTGATCGGCGCGGTGCTGGCCGGTTTCGTCCAGACCCTCAACAGCTATGACGGCATTCCCGTGCCGGTCCTGCTTTTGCTGATCCTGCTGGGCGGCTTCAGTTACGTGACCAGCCAGACCGTGTTTGGCCGACGCGTGTATTCGGTGGGCAGCAACATGGAAGCGACGCGCCTGTCCGGTATCAATGTGCAGGCCGTGAAGCTGTGGATCTTCGGGATCATGGGCGTGATGTGCGCCCTCGCCGGCGTGGTCAACACTGCGCGCCTGGCCGCCGGCTCACCCTCGGCCGGCAGCATGGGCGAACTCGACGCCATCGCCGCCTGTTTCATTGGTGGCACCTCGATGCGCGGCGGTTCCGGCACAGTCTACGGCGCCCTCCTCGGCGCCCTGGTCATCACCAGCCTGGACAACGGCATGTCCATGCTCGACGTCGACAGTTACTGGCAGATGATCGTCAAGGGCAGCATTCTGGTGTTGGCTGTTTGGGTGGATGTGAGTACGCGGACTGGGCGGCGTTGAAATGAAGGCATCTCTGAGAATGCAAAAAGCTTGCTTTTGAAGGCAGGCTTTTCGTTACGCCTGGAGCTTTCCGATATCTAGGAAGGCATCAGCCAGTGCCGTTCAGTGGTCCACCCGAGAAAAACCTTACCTCCCTCACGCTCTTGTTGAGCCAAAGTCAACCGACATCCACATACCGCCATGCGCAACCCGATCATGGCGGGAAGAAATCGCCCCTGAAATGCACTGGGTTGAGCGGCAAAGTGCACCTCAATGTTTCCAAGCACACTCTCCAATCGAGACTGATCCAGCATCGACAGGTAAAACATCATCTGGCGCCACGCATACGCTGTGTTCTTCAACATGACCAGACGTGCGTGGTAGAGCTTGATCTGCATCTGCTGCCGACTGCATATCCATTTGAAACATGCTTCGGCCATTGAGCCCAAACGATCATGTAACAGCGTCTTCAGGTCCAGATCATCAAACAGGATTGCCAGATTTTGCGTAGTCAATATTTGTTGCTGTTCGATGATCGTGCCGTTGTTCGCTGGACTCCATCTACCGATGTCGGCATTCGCCCGCCGCGCGCACAAACCAGCCAGCACACCACTGTTGTTTCGTGAATCCCGCTGCTTGGGTAGTGCAGCCAACTCATCCATATCGATATCGTAATAGCGTGCGTAAAGAGACCCGTCCATCAACCGGACTGAACGCTTGGCAGCCTTTACGAACTTGCCGGAGAAAGCGCCCATGAAAATATCAGCCGCGATTTCCTCTACGAAGGGAAGATCCAGCTTGGCCGATTCGGCAAGCGAAGAAAATTCCTGAAGCAACTTGTTGGGCAGAATGGCCTGAGGAAATGCGGTAAGGGTCAACGCGGACGCTTCGACCAAAGCCTGCCTGGCACCTTCAACCGCAAGAGCACCCGCCTCGTATTCGGTTTCCAGGGCTTTCACCCAAGGCAAATCATCGACTCTCACCTGACGCTGCATGTTCAGCAACAATAGAGAGCGTCGACGCCTGAACGCACGATAGGTAGCGACAGACAGTGCCCGCAGCGCTACGTCTCGATATCCGGCGCTACAGATTTGCGCCGTCATCGCCGGCAGCACTTTCGCGACTGTATCTGCGGATGTGATGACGCCATGGTCAATCAACTCTGCAACCGTTCCCTTTCGGCAACGTTCGAGGCGTTGACGAATCGAAGGAGGAATGGTCTCTCCCACCTTCAACGAGTAAGCCTTAGCCTCTTCGTCGGTGATGGGCGTCAGTAACGGGGCGAAATCAGAGATGCCTTCCGAGACTGGATATCTCGCCAGTCGCACGGAAGCAGCCTTGGCAATCAGATGGTGTGCCGAAGCTGATACGTGATGACGCTGCTGTGCGCGCTTGCTGGAATGATCTTCGGACTCAGGGTGTCCATGCTTGGCTACAAAGTCATCGACGATTCTGCGAATTCGCCCAACCTGGCGCCCCGTTAGCGATGCAGGATCGATAGAGCATTGCTTGAGCAATGCCAGCAACTCCGTCACTCGATCACTGGAATTATCCGTACGACGGGGATCAGCCTCAGTGGCGTTATCAAACTCTTTACCAAGCACCGAAGCACGCTCGAACCACCCTTCAGGGTAATGCCGGCAAGGCCAACCATCGTTGTACGTCAGCAGGAATAGCGAGACCGCCGCGTCGTAGAGAGGCAACCTGCGTTCAAGAACATGCTTTTGAACGGCAAGACGAGGCTGGGGTGAGAGAACGGACAGGCGCAGGCTGATTTGGCCAGCATTGAAAACTTCAACTTCAGCCATCGAGAGCGGGCGCTCGTTGGCTGCCGCGGGAAAGAAACGCACTCGTTCGAAGAAAGGCGCGATCTGCTCGATCAACGTCCTGGCTTCTTCGACGCGTTGCTGCCCCAGAAACCAGGCCACTGTCAGCAACGCGGCCTCTTCCGGTACATCGATCCGATAGTCTTCGTTCGTCAATCGCTCTTGCAGCGTTCTGACGCCTTCGTCTGAAAGATGCCACCTATTCAAATCGAGCCGTTCGTAACCCGCTCGAATGCCGGGAATCGATGACGTCAACAGGCGCTCATGAGCGGTCAGCTCGCCACCGGCCAGAAGGTTACCCGTTGCAAAGCCGCCAGTGGCCACTTCCAGCGTGATCCATTCTGGCAGGTCGGCAAACGGTGTTCGCGAGCCATACAGTGCACGGCCATGCATCAGGTTTTCGAGAACCTTTTGCCAGCGTTCGATCCGGGCAAGTGCTTTCGGACTGGCGTCGTTGTCGCGTGCAGTGAGCGCGCGAGACAGTTGAAAGTGCGCATAACCGGCGTTTATTCCGCCGAGCGCACCCGATTCATCCTCAGGCCTGGACATACTTCCTTGTGACCTACTATGTAGTGGGTCCGGGGGCTGGATTCGAACCAGCGCCCACCCGGTTAGGAGCCGAGTGTTCTACCGCTGAACTACCCCGGAACAGAGCGCGCATTGTCGATGAGTCGCGAAAGTATGTGAAGCTCGGATTCAGGGATTTTGTTGCTACAAATCTCTGATCGTTATGCCTTCATCACTCAATGCAGCTCTTATCCAAACGTTGCACGCACAAAATCAATAAAACTCCTCAACTTCGGCGTCAGCCTCGGATCCGGCGCATACAACAGATTCATCGGCGAAACCGGCACCTTGTACTGCGGCAGCAGACTCACCAGCGTGCCGCTTCGCAGCGAATCCTTGACCAGTTCCAGCGGCAGCATCACCACCCCCAGCCCCGCCACCGCCCCGGACAGTAACGGATCGCCCTGATTAATCGTCAATCGGCTTTTAATCGGCACGTCGATACAGCCTTCCGGACCTTCGAATCGCAGGTGTGAGCGGCCGTCGGAATAGGCGAACGCCAGGCATTCATGTTCCTGAAGATCCCAAGGCGTGGTGATGGGTGGGCGGCGTGCAAGGTAGGACGGCGCTGCGCACAGCACCATTTGATAGGGCATCAGGGGCAGTGCCTTCAGGCCACAGTCGGCGAGTTCGCCGATGCGGAACACCGCGTCGTATCCGCCGTCCACCAGATCGACCAGTTCATTCGACAGCGTCAGGTCCACCGACACTTGCGGATAACGAACCATGTACTCAAGCAGCTTCGGCGACAGCGAACTGACGCCGAACGTGACGGGCGCATTGATCCGCAACCGGCCACTGGGCACGCCCCGGGTCACGGCGGCCATTTCTTCAGCGGCGTCCATGTCGGCCAGAATCAGTTTCGCCCGCTGATAGAACGTGCGGCCGAAATCCGTGAGGCTTTGCTTGCGGGTGGTCCGGTTGAGCAGCGAAACGCCCAGATGCTGCTCGAGCATTTTCACTTGCTTGCCGACCATTTGCGGGGACAGGTTGAGTTCGTCCGCCACCGCGCTGAAGGAACCCAGCTCCACCGCTTTGACGAAAGTGGCCATGAGTGTGAGGCGATCCATTGGAAACTCATTGTTTCTAGTGTTGCGCCATCCTAGGCCTTTATCCGGAGCGGGCCAAAGCCTAAATTGGCGTCCATGGCACCGGATCAAGTCGGTGCAATTTCATCGATAACCGAGGAAGTACAGATGGCACGCATTGTCAGGATTCATGAATACGGTGACGCGAGCGTCCTGAAACTGGAAAACGTCGACGTCCCGTCCCCCGCTGCGGACGAAGTGCAGATCGAGGTCAAAGCCTTTGGCCTGAATCGCGCCGAAGTGATGTTCCGCAACCACGCTTATCTGCAGGAAGCGGAGTTTCCCAGTCGACTCGGCTACGAGGCTGCCGGAGTGGTGGTGGCGGTTGGCGCCAACGTCAGTGAATTCAACATCGGTGATGCCGTCAGCCTGATTCCGCCGCTGGACATCGCGCGCTGGGGTACTTACGGCGAACTGGCCAACGTGCCCGCCCACCTCACCGTCAAACACCCGCAAAACCTGTCGTTTGAACAAGCGGCGGCGTCCTGGATGCAATACGTCACCGCGTGGGGTGCGCTAGTCGAACAGGCCAAATTGCAAAAGGACGATTTCGTGATCGTCACCGCCGCCTCCAGCAGCGTCGGCCTGGCAGCCTTCCAGATCGCGAAAATGGTCGGCGCCACCTCGATTGCCGTCACCCGCACCCGCGCCAAGAAACAGGCTTTGCTCGACGCCGGCGCCGCGCACGTGATCGTCAGCGATGAAGAAGACATGGTTGCAGCGGTCATGGCGCTGACCGACGGCAAAGGCGCGCGGGTGGTGTTCGATCCGGTGGGCGGCCCGTCGTTCGAACCGCTAACCCAAAGCATGGCGCGCGGCGGCATTCTGCTGGAGTACGGCGCATTGAGCCCTGAGCCAACGCCGTTCCCGCTGTTCACCGTGCTAGGCAAATGCCTGACCCTCAAGGGTTACCTCTACACGGAGATCGTCTCCGACCCGGCCACTCTGGCACGCGCCAAGACTTTCATCGGCGACGGGCTGGCGTCAGGTGCGCTGCAACCGATCATTGCCAGGACATTCGCCCTGGATGACATTCAGGAAGCGCACCGCTTTCTTGAAGCCAATCAGCAGGTCGGGAAGATTGTCGTCACGGTTTGAGGTGACGAGTCCCCTGCTCTTCTGTTTGCGGTAGAAACGACGAAAGCCTGCTTTTTTCAAAGCAGGCTTTCGTCTGTCCAACATCCGGTTATTTCTGATGCGCCGTCAGTGCGGCATAGCCGTTCATCAAGTTGCGGTAGTTCGGAATGCGCTGGGACAGCAGGTTACCCAGGCCTTCGATGTCGTTACGCCAATCGCGGTGCAGTTCGCAGGCCACCGAGAACCAGTTCATCATCTGTGCGCCGGCCTGGGTCATGCGATTCCATGCGGCTTGTTGCACGGTGGTGTTGAAGGTGCCGGAGGCGTCGGTCACCACGAACACGTCAAACCCTTCCGCCAGCGCCGACAGGGTCGGGAACGCTACGCACACATCGGTCACGACACCGGCAATGATGATCTGCTTGCGGCCGGTGGCCTTGATCGCCTTGACGAAGTCTTCGTTGTCCCAGGCGTTGATCTGGCCTGGACGGGCGATGTATGGCGCGTCCGGGAACATTTCCTTGAGTTCCGGCACCAGCGGGCCGTTCGGGCCTTGTTCGAAGCTGGTGGTGAGGATGGTCGGCAATTCGAAGAATTTGGCCAGATCGGCCAGCGCCAGCACGTTGTTCTTGAACTCGTTTGGCGAGAAGTCCTGAACCAGAGAAATCAGGCCGGTCTGGTGGTCAACCAGCAGTACTACGGCGTCGTCTTTGTTCAGGCGGTTGTAGGTTGGAGTGCTCATGTGTGAATCCCTTTTTAGTTGTGGAAGTGCGTTTGCGTTCAAGATGGGCATAGATTACTGACTCGCCTGAAAGCGATAAATCGTCTGAAAAGCGTTTCACCGTCAACTCAAAACGGACAATTCGCTCAAACTGCCGAGCAGATCACACAGCCAGCCCGACCTTCCCCCCGATCCTTGTCATACTGTTCACTCGCTCACAACGACAGCCAGGGAATGTTGATGCCCGGACGCAACACGCAAGCGCCCACCCCAGATGAAACACCGCGCGCGCCTCGCCAAGGCGTGAAGGCCGGCTCGACCTTTCGCCTGACCGTCAGTTTCATGCTGATGGTGGTCGTGGCTTTTTTGACCGTCGAGAGCTGGAGGACGTGGCGCGATTACCGTTCGGTGTTTGCTTCCGCACGCGATTCGGTGACCAACCTCGCCCGCGCCACGGCGCAACACGCCGAGGACACCATCCGCCAGGTCGATGTGCTGACCGCCGGGCTGGCCGAGCGGGTTGAAGGCGATGGGCTGCAGAACCTGGATGTGGCACGGATTCACAAGCTGCTCATCCAGCAATCGAAAATCATGCCGCAGTTGCACGGCCTGTTCATCTACGGCCCGGACGGCCAGTGGATCGTGACCGACAAGGAGGTCACGCCCGAAACCGCCAACAACGCCGACCGCGATTATTTCCAGTACCACCGCACCCATGAAGACCGGCACGTGCGCATCGGTCAGGTGGTGGAAAGCCGTTCCACCCATGACCTGATCATTCCGATCTCGCGGCGTTTGAACAACCCCGACGGCTCGTTCGCCGGTGTGCTATTGGGGACGGTCAAGGTCAGCTATTTTGTCGATTACTACGGTGACTTCCGCATCGATGACAAAGGCGCGCTGGTGCTGGCGATGCGCGACGGCACGATCCTCGTGCGCCGGCCGTTCATTGCTTCCGTAGTCGGCAAAAGCCTGGCGAACAGCGAGATCTTCAAGACTTACCTGCCCAACGCCAACCAGGGCATTGTCCAGATCAGGGCGGTGGTCGACGACACCGAGCGCCTTTATGGCTATCGCGCGCTGACCACCTACCCGCTGGTGGTCGAAGCCGGTTTGTCCCGTGACTCCATCATCGCGCCGTGGCGCCAGGACCTGCTGAAAAACGGCTTCGTGCTGGTGTTCCTGATTCTGGTCCTGGCCTGTTTCGGGCTCATCGTTCTGAGCCAGTTGCGTCAGCGGATGGCGATGGAACGGGAGATTCGCTCGGCGCACAAAACGATGCGCGACATGGCGCTGACTGACAGCCTCACAGGCCTCGGCAACCGTCGGCGGCTGGACGCGGCGCTGACGGACGAGATTCGCCTGGCCCGGCGTCAGGGTTCGCCGCTGTCGTTGATCATGCTCGATGTCGACTACTTCAAGCGCTACAACGACCAGTACGGTCACGCTGCCGGCGACGACTGCCTGATCGCGGTCGGCGACGGCATCCGCAAAGCGGTCAAACGCCCCTCGGATCTGGCCGTGCGCTACGGCGGCGAAGAGTTCACCGTGCTGTTGCCCAACACCGACAACGCCGGGGCGATTCAGGTGGCCGAAGACATTCTGCAGACCATTCGTTCACTGGAGCTTGAACATGCCGGGCATCCACTGGGATACGTCACCGCGAGTGCGGGGATCACCACGCGCTATCCGGTTGACGATGCGGTGACCCCGGCCACTTTGCTCAAGTCGGCGGACACTTGCCTCTATCAGGCCAAGCAACAGGGCCGGAATCGCTGGTGTTCGGCGCAGGCATCCCGGCAAATCCAGCCGATTGCGGCCATGCCGCGGACGGATCGCTGAGTGTGATTAAAACCAGCCAATTCCAGCGTCCTTCACTCACATAAGCAGCGTCCTACAGCAGCCGTCCCTCACGCCTGATTACGTGGGCGCCCTCGCCTTCGATACCGTCTGCTGCCTGCTCCGGACAGAACACAGACGATGCGAAGAAAAGGCGTCTTTCCACTGGACCACCCATAAGATCGACTCAAGCAACCAGGCACGAGAGGTATCCATGAAACACAAGAAGCCAAAAGCTCAACCAGCGTTTGCTTCCAGACTTCGTGCCGAAGAGCCCGGTTTGCCCATCAGGGTTTCCGCTAGTCAGCGGCATTTTTTGAAAGTAGCCGCAACGTGTGGCAAAGAAATGGAGCCTGATGGTTGGCTCGCCGGTTGCGGGAAGACACCGTAACGATTTATTTACCGGCTCAACCTTGGAATCGGCCCACACTCCCTCATATCAAGGAACATCTGCGACCCATTCGAGAGGAAGGACATGCCATGACCACTCAAACCGAAACTGCGATTCTCGCCGGCGGATGCTTCTGGGGCATGCAGGATCTGTTGCGCCGCTACCCCGGCGTGCTGCAGACGCGGGTCGGTTACACCGGCGGCGACGTGCCGAACGCCACTTACCGCAATCATGGCAACCACGCCGAGGCCATCGAAATCGTCTTCGACCCTGCCGTGATCAGCTATCGGCAGATCCTCGAGTTCTTCTTCCAGATCCACGACCCCAGCACGCCCAACCGTCAGGGCAACGACCTCGGTCCGAGCTATCGTTCGGCGATCTATTACCTGAACGAGCAGCAACGCGACGTCGCCGAAGACACTGCGGCGGATGTCGACGCGTCAGGCCTGTGGCCAGGCCGGGTGGTCACCGAAATCGAACCGGCGGGGCCGTTCTGGGAAGCGGAACCGGAGCATCAGGATTACCTCGAGCGCATTCCGAATGGCTACACCTGCCACTTCATTCGCCCGAACTGGAAGCTGCCGAAACGCGGTTGAGCTCCAGCGGAATCAGTGCGCAGCGCGGTGTTCATCGCGTTGCGCCTGATCCCTTTCCTCGCCGCACTGTGAGTGCAACGCAGACAAATCATAGACATCTACCCAGCTTGATCTAGCCTTGAAGGACATCACGCGGGAGTAGAACACCATGCCCCTCGTTCCCCGAAACCTGCTCGTCCTGCTGACTCTCGTCTGCATGGCAGCGCAGGCTCAGGACGCAGATCCGCTTCAGCCGCCGGCCATCCTTCCCCTGCCATCCGAATCGGCGCCGCAACTCATCGCCTACCCGCCGCTCCCCGAGCCGCTCGCGCGCGGTGTTGTCATCATCCAGTATCGAACCGAACACGCCCGGATCATGCCGGTATTTGGCAAAGCGGCAGCGGATGTGTCACCTCGACTCGGTCACCTGCATGTCACGGTCGACGACTGGAAAGGCACGTGGGCGCACACCAGTGAAGATCCGATCATCCTGGTGGGGCTGACACCGGGCAAACACAAGGTTCTGCTTGAAGTGGCGGACCCGACTCACCGGATTCTCACCCGTGCGACAGTGGATTTTGTCGTTCCCGAGAAAACGCCCTGAAAAGGCCATACATCGAATAGCGCCCATGCCATCCACGCTCATCAGCCTCGTCACCTGGCTTGCCCTTGTAACGCCTGCCCAGGCTGACACCTGCCCTGCCGGCGAAAAACAAGTGTGTCTCGACAGCTGCATTTGCCTGCCGGACCCGGGGCGTCTGTCTGAAGACCTGTTCCTGATCGCGGCACCCGCTCTGGCGATGGGATTGACTCAGGCCCGCGCCGAAGCCGCCAGCACCGACATCAAACCGATTCCCCCGCACATCCGGGAGCAACTGTTGCGCTGGTATGACCCCGGCGTCCTCGATACCGTGCATTACAAGGTCACCAACGACGGCCAATACAACGCCGCAACGGCCATCCTGCAGAACCCGGATGTCGGAGCGGTTACGCTGATCGACATCATTCTGTTCCGCGACGCTGAGACAGCAGAGCAGAACGTGGCGCTCTGGGCGCACGAACTGAAGCACGTGCAGCAGTTTCAGGAATGGGGAGTCGACGGGTTTGCGCAGCGCTACACGCAGGATTTCAACGCGGTCGAGGCACCGGCCTACGCGATACAGGGCGAAGTCAGACGTTGGCTGCGAGCCGAAGCCCGGTGATCGGACATCCCCAGCGTCCATGCCGGGGATAATCCCATCGTTCAAGCACCAGAAAAAACCTAGGCCTTGCCCGCCGCTACCGCTGCCCTCACCTGCCCATGCTGCCGCGTGGTCACCAGCCCGATAAAGGAAATTGCCAGCGCCAGGCCGATGGTCGACGTCACTTCCAGACGATGCTCGGGCGTCACCATCATCACCGCCAGCGCGGCGCAGATGAACGCGATCACCAGCCACGTCAGCCATGGAAACAGCCACATGCGAAACGTCAGCTCGACGTTCTGCCGACGCAGCATCCGGCGCATGCGCAATTGCGAAACCGCGATCACCAGATACACCAGCAACGCAATCGCGCCGGAGCTGGCGAGCAGAAACTGGAACAGCCCAGCGGGCATGAAATAGCTGAACAGCGTCACCCCGGCACCGATCACGGTGCTGGCAATCACCGCCGCTCTCGGCACACCCACTGCGGAGGTCACCTTCAGCGGTTGCGGGGCATCGCCGCGACGCCCCAGCGAGAACAGCATCCGCGAGGAAATGTAGATCGAGGAATTCATGCAACTGGCCACTGCGATCAGCACGACCACATCGACCAGGAATTTGGCGTGGGGAATGTTCATCAGCTCCAGCGCGCGCTGGTAAGAACCGACGGACGCCAGCAGCGGATCGTTCCAGGGCACGACGGAAATCACCACGAAAATCGACAGCAGATAAAACACGCCGATGCGCCAGATCACCGAGCGCGTGGCCTTGGCGATGTTCTGCGCCGGGTTGCTCGATTCGGCGGCCGCGATAGTCACCGCTTCCGTCCCGATAAAACTGAACATGATGGTGATGAAGGCCCCGACCACCGCCGACAAGCCATTGGGCGCAAACCCGCCATGCTCTTCCATCAACCGGCTCAAACCGCTGGCCTCACGCTCCGGAATCCAGCCCATCAACACCGCAAAACCCAGCCCGATGAACCCGATGATCGCCACCACTTTGGCCATGGCAAACCAGAACTCGAACTCGCCGTACTTGGACACGCTGAACAGGTTGGTCACCACCAGCAAAATGATCGACAGCAACGCGAACAACCACGCATCGACCTGGGGAAACCACTGATTCAAGACATGCCCGGCGGCCAGCGCTTCAATCGGAATGACCAGCACCCAGAACCACCAATACAACCAACCAATGGTGAACCCCGCCCAGCGCCCGATGGCCTGATCGGCATAGGTGGAAAACGATCCCGTGTCCGGATGGGCCACGGCCATTTCACCGAGCATGCGCATGACCAGCACAACCAGCAGGCCGGAAAACAGATAAGCGAGCAAGACGGCCGGGCCGGCGGCGGCAATGGCGTGGCCGGAGCCGACAAACAGCCCCGCACCGATTATGCCGGCAATGGAAAGCATGGTGACATGACGCGGCTTGAAGCCCTGCGCCAACTGACCGTTCGAGTCCTTCGAGTTCAGACTATTCATTGTTTTTGTTGTTCTCTGGTGATCGACGTTTGGGCGTACTGACGACGTGTCAGGCGATCATCATTTCTTCCTCTTGCCCTGCTCCAGAGCGGCGCACCTCAAGCGCTGCAGCGTTACAAATCGGTCGGACGACGACGCAGGGCGATGAAATGATGCGTCACCTTACGTGCCCGGCGTTGATCGCAAATAGCCTGGAAGCGGCATGGACGAGTCTGATTTCGACATGAGTCGACCTCGCGCAAAAAACAAAGGCAGCACCCGCTTTCGCGAGGTGCCACCTTCATCAATTGCCGCTCATCAGGCCTTGTTGCCTGCTTCTTCCAGAGCCTTTTCAGCATTGAACCCGTCGAAGTTCTCGAACACGCCCATAAAGCCCGGCACGGTCACTGCTCGCGCCCAGTCGCGCTGCAGTTCGCAGTACATCTGCACGCGGCTGATGAGCCTTGCGCCCGCCTGCTCCATTCTGCGCAACGCCGCCTCGTGTGCGGCGAGCGATGTGCCGCCAACCGCATCGACAGGCACATACACTTCATAACCTTCCTGAATGGCGTCGAGCACCGGGAAAGTCAGACAGGCTTCGGTCCAGAGTGCAGTCATGATGAGTTTCTTGCGTCCAAGCGCCTTGACCGCCTGTTTGAATTCCGTGTCCTCCCAACTGTTGATCGAGGTGCGGTCATAGGTCGGCAGGTGACCGAGCACCTGTTGCAGCTCCTGAATCGGCGGCTTGTTGCGGCCGGTCGCGACATTGACAGTCGAGTGGATGATCGGAAGGTCGTAGTTGACCGCCGCCCTGGCGACGCTGGTGATGTTGAAGACGAGTTCGTCACGCGGCATCGAGCGGATCGAGGAAACCTGAACAGGCTGATAATCGATGATGATCAACGCCGAGTTTTCCGGGGTCAGCAACTGATCGGTCTGGGCGTTGCGGAGCGTTTCGCTTGCCATGGGCAAATCCTTTTTATGGGTGACGCACGTTGGTGAAAGGGCCGAAGCCCGTGCGGAAAAGCAATTCCAGGAAAGGCGAAAAGCCTGAGGTGCCTGGAAAATCCATTGTGCTGTTCCCATGTTCGAGGCAGTAGTAGCATCACGCGATGTGCTGTGTCGCACAACGGGGAACGCAAGCATGGATATCGAAGAACTACAGACCTTCGTGGAAGTGGCTGACGCCGAGGGCATTTCGCAGGCTGCACTGCGTCTTGGCGTATCGAAGTCGATCGTCAGTCGCCGCCTGGCCCGCCTTGAAACCGAACTGGGTGTGCAACTGCTGGCACGCTCAACGCGCGGATCGGCACTCACGGAGGCCGGCGCGATCTTCCGGGACTACGCCGCCAGAGTCTGCACCGAGATCAACGTCGCCAAGGAAACCATCCTGCCCGCCGGCGCGCTCCGCGGCCGACTGCGCGTGGCCGTCCCGCTGTCGTTCGGCCCGACTCACTTCGCGCCGGTGCTGGCGGAAATGGCGCGCCGTCATCCTCAGTTGCATATGCAGACTTGCTACAGTGATCGCTTCGTTGACCTCATCACCGAGGGCTACGATTGCGCCATTCGAGTGGGTTATCTGAAGGACTCCAATCTGATCGCAAGGCGTATTGGCCCGGTCTTCACCAAGCTCGTCGCGAGCGCGGACTACATCAAGGCGCACGGCGCCCCTGAGAAACCGGACGATTTGGTCAACCATGAGGCGCTCATGCAGGGCACCGAAGCCTGGCAATTCATGGACGGCGACAAGACCGTCACGGTTCGTCCACAAGGACGCTTCAAGGCCGACAACGGCACCGCCCTCGTCGCCGCTGCCATCGCAGGCCTCGGCGTCGCCTACCTGCCCGACTGCCTCACCCACGAGCACTTGGCATCGGGCGCACTGATGCAGATCATGACAAACCATCCCCCACCCCAGGCCGGCGCCTACATTCTCCGCCCGCCGGGTCCGCATCCTGCCCGGAAAATACGCGTGCTCACCGAGCTGCTGATCGAGTTCTTCGGCGAATCTCCGCACCTGGCGGTGCAGCCGCTGTCACATCAGGAGGATGCGCTGACGCCTACCTGAACCCACACAGGAGATGTGATTTGCTGCAACGCCCGCAACAGTCAATGCGTCGAACTGCGTTTCTCGCAGACACAACGGCGCTGATCCTGTTTTTCACAACCTCCGGCATCATCAATGAACGATTCATTGCCGGCATGACGTGGGATCAGGTTCTTCATGCGCGCCTTGTGGGCGCCGTATTGATGGTGCCAGTCGCAAGGCCTTACGGCCTGTGGCGGGACTGGGTGATGAAGCGAGCCAGTCCGCGTCGGGTTTCCAGGTTGCTGTGGGACAGCTTCGCCCTCGTCAGTTTCCAGGTCCCCCTCTATGCAGCGATCATTGCCTCCAGTGGGGCATCGGGAGGTGAGTTGATTCGCGGAACGCTCGGTGCGGCATTGATGATGCTGGCGCTGGGGCGACCCTACGGCGCATTTCTCAACAGGGTGCGCAAGGTATTCGGCTTGCCTCCGGGTGGCGACAAGCCGATGTCGCTGAACAGCTGAGCGACCGCCGCTTTCACCCCTTGGTCAGATCAACCAACGGTGTCTGCCGCACCTCGGTCTCCCGCCCGCCCTGAATGTCGCTCACCTGCTTCAAGGCCTTGTCCACGGCCGCCTTATCCGCCAACAAGCTGTAGCTGATGCGGAAGTTTTTGTGTTCCTTCGGCCCGATTGTCGGTACCAGGTTCAGTGGCCGCTGATAACGGCGGTTGTAGGAAAAACTCGTCCCCGGCTCCAGCCCGGTGACATAGCCCTGGCCTTGGGTATCGGTGTTCTTCCACAGGGAAAACACCGGCAATGTCTGCGTATTGAAGCCAACCGAAACGCCCAGGCTGCCGGCCTGGTTATGCAACACGGTCAACGTATCGCCCTTGGCATCGGCATACGGCACCACGTTATAAACCGTTTCGTCGTAGTCCTTGGTCGGTGCGCGGTAGGTTTGCCATTCAGCCAAATCGCCCTTGGCCTTGTCGTTGAACGGCGACACCTGTTTCACCGGCGCGGCGAAACGAGCGCCCTGCTCCAGGAACGGGGTGCTGAAGTTGCTGTGGTACAGCGCCTGGTATTCCTTCGGATAGTCACCGTTGTTGGTCAGGGTGTCGTTAAGGGCGAAAACGACGCTGCCGGGCTCGGTGACCAGTTCGGTGGCGACGGAGAAGTCGACTTTCTTGAACGCCTGCTCTTTCAGTTCACCGCGCAGGGTGATGGCGTACGGTGGCGTTTCATCGATGTGCAGGGTGACTTTGTTCGCTGGAATGTTGGCGGCCCGGCCGTGCAGGGTCAGCAGTTCGCCGTTGTCGACGCCGGGGTGGCCGACCCATTCGTATCCGCAGCGGGTCACCAACTCATTGAAACCCTCCAGCCAGCCCAGACCACCGCGGCCATTGAGTTCGATGAAGGACGGATTGACCACCTCCTTGACCGGCGAATCCCAACCCATGCGCACATCGCCGACCGAGGCCTGCAAGACGTTCATTCCCCGCGTCGGCACCACCGAAAGTTTCATCGTGCCGTTATCGATGTCGACAATGCTGACGCCCTCCTGCCGACCACCATGCAAGGTGCGCAGGCTGACGCTGAAGGGTTTGTCGGTTTTCACGCCGAGTTGCTGGCTGGTGATCTGCCAGTTCTGAGCGGCTTTGTCGGTGTCGAGCAGAACGTAATCCCAGGCCATGGCGTGGGAGGCAGCGGACAGTGCGCTGAGGGCAACAACGAGTTTGAGCGGGGTCATGGGAGCAGCCTTTCTTGGATTTGTGCGGTTTTTATAAACCTGCTGAAACGTTTCATCAAGCTTAAAAAGTGATGCGCGCTGGTAGGTGCCGAGAAAGAATGGGTACGGACTGGAAAATTGAAATCGATGTGATTGCGTTATCCCGCAGACTGGAATCCGCTTTTATTCAGGAGCGGCATGGGGTCTGATTTCGACATGGCGAGGGCGGCGCGTTTAAGCGTTTTCCGAATGGTGTTTAGAAACGCCCGGCATTACTTCCCCACGGCTACAGCGTCTTGCGTCATTGCCTACGACTACGCCAGAATCCGCCGGCTTGTGCGTCTGGGGTGCGGGTTTTATCGTTTCCGGGTCACTGAAAAACAGTGATCGGGTTTGGTAGCCCGGATTACCTGTCGCATCGCAACACCAGATTGCAGGGACTCTTTCGTCCGCTGTTTTATGGTGGCCATGCGTAGGGCGTCTTCGGACGCGCCGGGTATCCAGGTGACCGGTCTACCAACCTCCGTATGGCCACCACCCTCGTTTGGTAGCGAGGCTGATGGCTCCACTTTCTCACCCTGGAGTTACATCTATGTTCAAGCCAACACCGAACCCACCGGAAACCGATCCGGTTTCTCCCTACAAATTCCCCGATTCCCGAACGCTCAACGAAGCGGCCGAACGCGCCCTCGATCACTACCTCACCCCGCAGCAACGGATCATGGGCAGCCATCACAAACACGACCCCATGTACATGGCCAACCCGGCCTACAACACCGAATCACTCTTGGCCAATGCCAGCGAATCATTGGGATCGGTAAGTGAAATGCTCAACAACTTTGCGGCCACGCTGGAGCCTGCCCATCGCAAGACTGCGATCGGGATTGCGCAGTTGGTGATGTTGAGTGAGTTGGCGGTGAATCAGGCGTTGGATCATGTTGAGGTGAAGAGCTAAACGCTTGCCCTCTGCGAGCGTATAGTTTGCAACCGCAAAGCGAATGTGTGTTGACCAATAGCTGCCACTATGGATGGCAGTTATTGGCCAAAAGCGTCGCCTATCGCTGCGTTCGACGCAACTGAAGTGAGACAGCAGATCTACTCATACATCAGTTTACTGTCTCCAACCAAAACCATAGAGATCCAGCTCATAAGTTCAGTTTGCATGCATGCTCTGGGCATAATTGACTAACTTGAACACCCATAGCGTTGATTTCTTCGATATTTTCGTACCAATCACTATCAAGAGCATTAACCACAATCGCTTCTGAAACTAGTGCAACAGCTAAAAATTTTCTATCTGAAGGATCCATGGAGTTAACAGGAAGTTCATCAAATCCGCGTTCTTCGACGTCGTTAGGTGTAACTTCAACCCTTGCAACGCGTTGCGGGTAATACTGATGGTCATTTAGATACTTGAAAAACTCATCACCAACCTCTGGCTGTCCGCTGTAATTCAGATATTTCGCATACTCCTCCAATATTAGTCCTAACTCATCTATTGCAATCATCTCTTTTTTTGCAACGATATCGCTTAAGAACAATACGCACGCGAGCTGACACTCTAAGCTTGCATGGGTGTTCTTGCCGTTTGCAGATATAGCTACATTCGTTTCGATAACTTTCATTGTTTTGCCAGTGCAATTTTTCTTTTCAGTGCTGCAGTTCTAGTAGCAGAGATCTCACCCATCTCGTCACCGAAAAAATTATCTGGCCAGTTTTTGATGTCACCAAACTCAGTAAGCTCAAGCTCAGCGATCGTAGACTCACCTCGGATCTGATCGCAGAAAAACAATTTTATGTCCTGCGATTCTGCGGCTTGTTCAGCGACTCTACGCTGGAGGCGCCTCAAAATATGCTCACTATGGCTTTCCAGTATTATTTGTAGTTTTCTGGTTTTTGAAACGGTTAGTATTAAGTCAGCAAAACGGCTCTGAACAGACGGATGCAAATGAATTTCCGGCTGCTCCATAATAACTATACTACCCTCTGGCACGTAGTACAGTAACACTAGTGCGGGGAGAACTTGCGACACTCCGAAACCAACATCCGTCAAAAGAGCAGGAGTGCTATATCTGTCTTTCTTTACATAAGCTCGATAAAGATTTGACCCTTCACCAATTTCCGAAATCTCAAATTCATGTATTAAACCAAGCTCTTTTAACCAATATGCAATCATCTCTTGAAAGCTTTTGTAGTGCGTTCTCCCACCAAGATTTCTCATTTCTTTTCTGATTGTAGCCGAAAGTAAGGCTGCAACTGTCAGTTCCCCCCTTTTCCCCACATCTAAAGGGCTTGCACCTGACCAAGAATAGTCGCGCTTTGGCGGTTCCCTTAAAGGCCCCAGATAATATAGATTATCCATAAGAGCTTCGTACTCTGACTCAAATAAACTTAGAAAGTCAGAATTCTGAAAATATGTTTTCGCTTGATCTGGAAACAGGTGAGTCTTTACGGGCCCAGGCAGTGCCCAAGCTCTGGCTTTCACGCGTTTAAATCGAAATTTCTCTTTATCTCCCTCCCCCCCAGCGATGAGATCAAACTCCGTTGAACCCTTTTTTTTAGGGTGCATGAAAAACGAATACTCTCCGAACACATATTCTAGATAGCTGCAGAATATTTGCTTATTTTTAAAGTGCGCCTCACTCCACATTGCAAGCTCGTCATCCGCTGCCAAAACATCAGTTCTCTTGCCAAGCGGATCATTGATAGTTCTCTTTTTAGACAGAGACCACTCTAAATACCATTCTATTACTTGCTCGGTATCATGCTTAAATACAACATCTTGAAATCCACCTAAGTTTATATATTGATCCGGCCCTCCAAAGTCGAGAACCAAGCCTCGGTCGGTAGCATTTTTTGTCTGCTTCAAGAGCAACAAAAACTGTAGCAAACTGCTTTTTCCCGAACTATTTGTACCAAACAAACCAGTGACGTTTCCGAACACTATATTTAATTCTTTCCAAGACTTAAAATTTTTTACGCTAAGATATTTTAGCATTTTTTCCCCTTAATTTCTTAGAGCTAGTTCTACACATCGTACCGTCAAGCCTTCAAAAAAACATCTTAATTTATCTGACCGGCAGGTGATGCTTTATGTCTCCATTACCCCAATTCTGGCATGAATGAGAAAACCGAGGTAGGTGATCGGTGAAAAATCAAAGTGGCCACACCTGTCTGTGCGTAATTCTAACTTTTTCACTCAAGCTTTCTAGTCGCCTCCGCATGCCAAATGCAGGTTGAGAGATGCAAGCTCTGACCGACAGCTATTATCCGAAAGCCGCCGGTCAGACGTGATCTCTAACGAGACGTAGACGGCGTCAGCTATCGGCCAAAGCAGCCAGTCAAAAGGGCCTAGAAATCAGAGCTCATTCAAATTCTCCTTCAGACTCTGGCCTTCGTTATAGGACAACGCCAACTAATGAGCCATTTACTCGAACAACTCCGACTCCTCATGCACCACCACGAAGCCATCTTTTTTAGTGTATTTAAGGTAGGTACGAAGGTCGATTTGTGAGCCGGCGTGCCCTCGATGATCAATATAACCACGATTCGCAAATCGCCTATAAAGCAGACTCTTCCCTGTTTTTTCCAAGAATGAATCCAGTGCCGATTTGCGTATGAACAACGCATTGTTGCGGTAGGGACCTGAGGTGAAAGCAGTGAGGTAACCTGACTCATCCAGCCATCCACGTTGCTGGTCCCATATGAGACCCAATGTCTTAACAATATCTTGGCACGGCACATCTAGACTTGGCAGATCAGTCTCAGATGTGAACTCATATTCCCATTCGCGGCCCCTGCTCAATGTCACCATTGTGCGTGCCATCCCGTCACAGTAGGTGTTGGTCGTTCCTTCCTCCACAAACTGATTGAAAGCGGCGCCGTCAGGGTACTCCCCTAAAAAGCTTCTGTAACAGCTCGCAGGATCAGAGAAAGCTCGGTCGATGCGATCGTAGGATGTCGCACCAAAAACCTCTTCGTCAGCTAATACCGACGTGTAGAAAACATCAAATGAGAGATACGGCGTTGTCCACGCATCATCCTCACCTAAATCGTTGGCGGCTTCATTACGCTGTAGCGCAATCCACACTACACCGTTGGAATCTGTGCAAGATAAGCGGGTCTCGTTTGTCGCGAAATCATCGGTCTTTACCCATTTTTTTACGTCGCTTTCATGAGAAGGAAAAGTGTACTCGCGCCGGCGCAGGATGCTGTCGGGATAGATCCGCTCGGAGATCACATCTCTCATGTCGGTTAAATCACGCTTTCGCACATCTACTGACCAGTAATGATCTGGTCCAGGCACAGTGCCCTGATATGACGCACATGGCTGAATGTGATCTGAAAGGACCCCGAGCAATCGATGGAGTGAGATCCAGTAGTATTTTTTGCCCAACCGTTCGGCATAGCACGCTCGGGCACGGCCAGAGCCAAACTCACTATTTAAGGCTCTGTCATAATTCAGTGCCCCTTCCTTGTAGCCAGGAAACCCGAGTCTCAAGGTCTCGACCATAATCCAACAGGCAATGTTTTCCTTCGTTACCGAAGCAGCCTTTAGATCAAACTCTGAGACCTTCCCCTCCACCTGATACCGCCAAAAATCAGGCCCAATGTTTGAGCCCCAAAGCTTCATATCTGAGGGAAGATGCTTCAGATCGAGAAGTGGCTTGGCATCCACGAGCGTCGGCCATGCTTGTATGATCGGACTTTTACTCGGAAAACACCCCAACCGCTCTCTCAACGGCTCATCGATACCGTGATCTTTGAGTAACTCCGCGAGCATCCGAATCGAATCCCGAATGATCACATTTGCTCGGTCGTATCCGTAAGAGACCAGTACACGAAGGGCTGGAATGAATGCGGGACGCTCCGTACGCGCGATCAAACATGCGCTATATATGGCCTCAGTCACACTCTCAAGAATGTAATCATCATCGGACGCCAGGAAATTTCTCGCAAATCCAGATGCAAGCGGAGGGTCAGCCACTATCAAACGCACCAGCCCTTTCGATGCTTGATCGCGAACGCGACGGTCCGCGCAAGACGTAAGCCACCCAAGAACAATGGTAGCTAATCGTCGGCTTTCACTTGGCCATCGCATAATGTCAGCGGTCAGAGAAGCATTCAGCAGGGACTTGACCGCGCCATTATTATCGTATGACTTGAACGCTGCACGTGATAGGTAAACATCCCTATTTACCAACGGCTGACGTGTCAAGAAGTTATCCAGCCATAGCTCTGCGTTAAGACGATGGTTAGGCACCAAACTGACTTTTACAAAGACTTCGTATAAGTCCTCCCAAAGTCCCGGCAGCTTCAGTGCAGCAAAGATTTCGTCTTCCAGTCCGTTATTTTCGAAACTTTTGCTAGAGCGCCACGCTAATCCGTGCACGAACAGTCGGTTGGCAAGCTCCGCGTTCAATCCAATATCGGGATTTACGATTTCAATTCCCGTTTTCTCGGGAAGTACCGCCGCGAGCACTTCCAACAAGCCTCTGTCCCCAGACGGAAGCGAGGCCAAGCTGGCGCCGAACTTTTTCACATCGAGTTCACCAGACTCATGTGTGTGACCATCTACCAGCGCAATGGCTCGAAGGACGTCGCCATATCGTTCGTATCCAAGCCTAACCGTCCAAGTGTCATCGGTTCCCTCAGTGAGTATGACTAGACCTTCACGCTGAAGCTCTCGAATGAATACTTCAGGTGTGAGTTCCGGACCCACTACGTCACGGAGGCCGACAGCGCAGGATTCCCAAAGCCGATCACTTGCTGATGCACTCGTGAGCCTTTGCGCCAGACTCAGCATCGATTGGCGGACCAAATTTTTCGGACTTGAATAGCCTAGTCGCTCTTTGACCGCGGCGTTGCTATGTTTGAGGTGCCGTTCGAGCAAGGCAGAAAAACCTGGCAAAGATACATCGAGCGTATCGCAACCCTCCTCCTGCAAGGTTTTGCATGCCAAATGGAGGAATAACGGATTGCTCAACTCCTCCGAGAAAAGAGGAGTGATTTCTGAATTAAGCCCATAAAAATCAGCGAACGCTTGGAGTGCTTCGACTCCTTGCCCGTTAAACCCTCGGTGCTCAAATGCATAGCCTGGGAATCTGGAATCAGTAACCAAGTCTTTATAAGTATCACGAGCAGATACGCAAATTTTTACGCCAGGGTATGGCTTACACTGCTGGATCAGTTCGGGAAGCTTTGCCTTCCAACGGGCAGCAGCACGACTTTCATTCAGCGCATCAATAAATATAACGAACGGTAGGCCTGAGTGCTCGGCGGACGTGCTCAAACACTGGAACAGATCATCACGTCCAATTTGAGCACCAAAACCAAGCTTGCTTCGAATGGTCTCCCAAGGCTCGCCGCCATCAAAATCGTCTCCAAACACCACGAGGGACAGAGCACCTTCTGCGAAACGCCGATAGGCCGCGCTGACTATTGCGTGGGTTTTTCCGACACCTGCCGGTCCGACGAGAAGCAACGAGTTGCCCTCTGAAACGCTCATTTGGGGGCAGGTTAGAGTCTTTTCCACGGATTGATTGAGCTGAAAAAGCTTTCTTGCCGCGTCCATAGCCCCGGCGGGAAAAGCGCACATGTACTCAGCATTGAATTGCCGAAAACTAGGGGTATCACTTTCGGCACCATGTTGCTGAGCAAACGCCGCCTCTTGACTCTCCTTTGCTAGGAGCAAAATGGGGTGTAGCTGAATAACCGTTTTCAAAGCTTGGGTGACTGACTGCTCCGGCTTCTCGACCTGCCGAACCTCAGCTAACTGTGACGACAGTTGTTCAAGCAATTTCTCTGCTTCTGCTTTTTTGTCCTTGCCGAAGTGATCGAAAACGTCATCCGTGCGCCCGCGCAGTGATCTTAGCTCGCTTAGGATTGGGGAAAATGTCTGGCGTCGCCAGTTTGAAAAATCAGCAGTGCTACCGAAGAAATCCAGGATGTCATGGGCATCGGTCACCACGTCTAATTGGCCCATGTACCGCGGACCAGCAAACTCACGAGCCTGGTCAAGGCATTGCTGAACCTGAATCGGTGTAAGTACAGAATCGTCAAACCAGTAACGACGGATGCCTCCATGCGTATCCAAGCGCTGGAGCTGTTCACGCATCACTGTAGCGCTACACAAAGTGATATTGACGCGCTGACCTTCAGCTTCGGTTCGCTGCTCTAGCTCCTCCTTCCAACTCTCAAATCGCTCGACCTCACCCTGCCCGCGCTCGCCTCCCGCGACTCTTCCAGTTAGATCGAACGGAATATAGATCCAGTATTCTGAAAGGGTTGGATGGTTCAGGCGGGCCGCTGTGACCGACTTTGTTATTTGCCCAAGTTCTTTGGCACTAAGCTGGAAAAAATACTTTGCCTGTACTCCCAACACGTCTCCATTTGGTGAGCGGAAATACGCCTCAACACCACCGTCTCCACCATCACCCCGGAGGCTGTAGAAGCTTGAGCCCTCGGGAGCATCGCAACTGAAGCGGAAAAGCTGCACAGCCAAAGCTTCAAAGCTGTCATTTTTGCTTTTTGGAGCGCTGCGAATGTTGGTGAAGTCGATCGTTGGCATACGTGCTGCTCCATCTGATAATTTCGGATCCTATAAATATTGTACTGTTATCTAAAGAGTTGACTCTAGGCGATATTGGCCAGCTTCGTTGACCCATCCGGCTCGTTTCATGTCTCTCATAATTGCCCGCATATGGCCGAGAGCCAAAACATAGGGACCGAATTATTTCCCCCAAATACGCCGCCCCACATGCCCCCCTTCGAAACGCTGATCACGCCCTCCCCATCTCCTCATACGAAACATCAACAACCGCGACGCCCTCCCCCCAGGCTGCTTCAGTAAACGCCCGAATGATCTCCCCCAGCATCTCAACCTCCCCACCTTCAACAATGACACACGCAATACGCCCAACAGACCAATCCATGACCCTGCATTGCGGATACTTCGCAAGCAGATCGGAAAAAACCTTCTGAGGCGCCAATTCGCCCGTGTACATGAAGTCGAAGTACGGCTCACTCGTCTCCTGCAGCGGATACACCAGAACCCAGCCGTTCGATCCACCGTCGAACCACATCGAGACATATCGACTCGCCCACTCCGGCCCTCCATGTTTGATAAGGCGAAGTACCTCGATGATCGAATGACAGTCGGGTATCCGAATCATGCGATCAGGGTCAAACACGCGAGGGGGTTCGGCGGCGGCGCTAGCTAGAAGCGCGGCCATTAATTCTTTTCTCTTCATCATCTGACCTTCAGGACCAGCGGTGTAAACACGATGTAGCGTCAAACAACACTCTCACGCTGCAAACTGCTCATATGCCCGACACCCGCAGCCTTCAATCGGCCCACCAGATCATCGCGTGCTGCCCGCCCGCCAGCACGAATGTACTCAAGCTCCGCCGCGGTAATCAGTACCACCGGAACCAATCTCACCGGGGATAAGGGCATGTCATCCAGCCGGGTAGGGAAATCCGGTTCCGGGGCGCCCAGCAAGACACCGGTCGAGTCGTCTTCGGTCACGAAGTGTTTGGGGAATTGATCACACATGTGATTCGAGAGACTGAACCCGGGAATTTCAATGGACATCGCACCGTACTTGTCGAGTCCGCGAGTGCAGCCTCCAGCGTCTGCAACCGTTTTGGCAACGTGCTCCACCAGCTCGAATGCCCAACTGCGCTGGAAAGGATCGACGTCACCCACCGGGCCACGGGCGTGTTCGGGTATATCGGCGGTTTCTACGAACAACTCCATCTCGAATCCATTGCCCGTTTCTTCCGCGTCATCGAACGGGTCTGACAGACCTTCCGTGGCGATGATGATTGTGTCGTTACGGCGAACTACCCGGTAGGCCTGACGGGTCGATGGCCAGTAAGGGCCACCCGAAAAGCTCGGACTGATCATGTAGGCAAGGACATCGCGCTCGATTGTGCCGACTGATGCCCAATGACGATCCAGGCACGCTGCGCTGGCCTCTCGGGCAGCCAGATTTGCCGCTTCAGCCTCGGTCATGCTGTCGTAGATATCCGGCTCTTGGACTTCAAGGGGTTGTGATGTGGGCTGGACGTCTTCGGTTTTAGGACGTTTCAATGAAACGAGAAGCTTCTTGAAGAAATTCATGTGCGTTCCTTGCGGGGTTTCGGTTCGCTCTCCATGAGAGGAGCGAATCTGTTTTCGTGAAATGGATCTGTTTTTGAATGTTGGCACTATGCCTCAAACCGCCCCACCGAAAACAACGAAAGATCCAGCTCACTCTCCCCCCGCAAACACCACTGCGCAAACGCTTCCCCCAGCGCCGCCGAGTGTTTGAACCCATGCCCGGAGCACGCCGACACCACCAACGTATGCTGCAACCGTGGATGCTCATCAATGATGAAATGTCGATCCGGCGTAACGGTGTAGGCGCAAACCGCTGACTTCACCACCCGATCCGTCAGCCCGGCGATCCGCCCCTGCACCTGCTGTTCGTACATCTCGCGTTCTTCCTCGGCCGAGACTGTGCGATCCAGAGTCTCGGGCGTGGATGCGCTGTGATACTGCGCCGTCGCCACCTTCAAACTGCCCTCCCCCGGCAACGCGGGAAAGCCGTAGAAGTCGTCGTCCGGGCCGTGAGTGAAGATGAACGTGGGTGAGTGGCCGACCAGTTCCGCGTCAGGCTCGGTTTCGAACCAGAACAGTTTCTGTCGATAGACGCTGAGCAGCCTGTCGAACGGCGCGCCGAGCAATCCGCCCGCCCAGTTGCCGGCGGTGACCACCAGCTTGTTCGCCCGCACGGTGCGTTGGTCGGTGGTGACGGTGACGCCCTGTTCGTCCGAGCTGATGTGGGTCACGGTCTCGCCCTTGTACAGCGTGGCGCCGTGTTGTTCGGCCAGTCTGAGTTGCACGTCGATGCAGCGCTCGGGCCGTACAAAACCACCCTCGGGTTCGAAGTAGCCAATGGCGTCGTCGCGCACCTGGGCAAACTGCGGGAAGCGCTGGCGGATCTGGGCAGCGTCGAGGACTTCGTGTTCGATGCCGTAGGTCTGTGCCAGGGCGATGGTGCGCAGGGTGAAGTCGGTTTCGTCGGCGGGATCGAAGTCGGGGCTGGAGGTCAGCACCAGCAGGCCGGACTGTTCGAACAGCGACTCGCCCGACAGCGCTTCCAGTTCGCGCCAGATGCGGTGGGAGTTGCGCACGATGGGCACGTATTGCGCGCCCTCGCCCACGGACAGTCGGGTGATGCGGGTGTCGCCATGGCTGGAGCCGAACGTGTGCGGCGGATGGTGGCGGTCGATGCCGACCACGTTGACCCCGGCTTTCGCCAGTTGATACACCGTGGCCGCGCCCATGGCGCCGAGGCCGATGACCAGTGCTTCGCATCGTTCCATGATTGATTTCCGCTCAGACAAAAGAGCCACAGTGAAGCGGATCAGGCGATGGAAAACAATCCGCTGAAGGCCGCGCTCAGGCAAAAATGCGGGAGCCGGGCTAATTCAATCAGGCTGTCTGTCGGTACTAACTGTAATCAAACGAAATTTGAGGTTGCGAACCCGGGGAATGTCCTTTTGACCAGCCGCTGATTGTCCTTTCGTTCATGCATCGACAGCCCCTCGCAAGGGGCTGCACGACGTTAACGAAGCAGGAAAATCGTGGCTGTAGGACGTATCTCTAAAGACGTGGGGATTGTTCGACGTGAATGGATTGCATCTCGGCAACGACCGCCTCGATCACACACAGAGCCGTCGGCGACAGGCTTCTACCCTGCAAACTCACCACGCCAATTTCCGAATGAAACCCCGGCCTGTCGACAACATGAAGCTCGATCAAACGCCCCACCCGAATATCTCCAGCCACGGCGCCATGGATGACGCCGAGGATAGTGTCGGTTGAGCCGGCCACGGTCTTGAGCAACGCCACGTCATCACACTCCAGCACGATGGGCAATGCCTGGCGGGTGGAGATGCCGAGGGTTCGGGCGGTTTCGAGTTTCACCACTTCCGGCAGGCGCGTCGTGGCGACGCCGTAGCCTTCCAGTTCGCCCATCGACACCTGGCGTCCGGCCAGCGGGTGCTCCGATCGTACGAAAAAGCCTGCCGAGACCTGGCCCAGCGAACGGATCAAAAGATCCGATTCCGTCGTGAAGTTACGGATATCGGCGACAAAAAACTCGATCGCTTCAGCACGCAACCGCGCTTCGAGAATCTGCCAGTTGTTCACCTCGACACGCAGGGTGACCGCCGGGTGATCCAGGCGCAGTCGCGGCACGACTTGATGCATCAACATGGCCGTCGGGAACGGCCCGACGCCAAAAGCGAGGCTACCCAGTTGGCGATCGCTATAGAGCGCCATGTCCCGCTCCAGCGACCGGGCATCGAACAGCAGCCGCCGCGCCCGCTCGATCAGAAACTCTCCCGCCGGCGTCGGGCGGACGTCGCCGGTGTCGCGATCGAACAGGCGCTGTCCGGTTTCGCTCTCCAGCGCCTGAATACTGCGGCTCAGGGCCGGCTGGCTGAGGTGCACGCGCTCGGCCGCGCGGCCGAAATGGCGTTCATCGGCCAGCGCGAGAAGGTGTGAAAGTCGTTTGAGGTCCATTCACCCGATGCTAGCGACGCATTATCCAGATGTAAACAATGCATTGGATACATCGCAGCCCTGCCCATAGGCTGGAGCGCATTCGACCCTCGGAGAACAACAAGAATGAAACCGACCCTTTACACGATCCTCGCTCTGACGCTGGTGTCCCTCGCCGGCTGCGACAACAAGCCCAGCGTCGCAGCCGGCGACGCCACGCCCGCCACGGCCGCGCTGATCCAGGCGTCGATCAAGGGCCTGGATCTCAGCGACAACCGCGACATGGAAGATGCCCAACGCGGTTTCATCGCCCGGCCCACCGGCAAGATCCTCGGCGCTGACGGCAATGTCCTGATCGATTTCGACGCGTACCGTTTCGTCGAAGGCCAAGCGCCGGCCACTGTCAACCCGAGCCTGTGGCGGCACGCGATGCTCAACGCACAGATCGGTCTGTTCAAGGTCCGCGAGGGGATTTACCAGTTGCGCGGTTTCGACATCGCCAACATGACGCTGATCGACGGGCAAACCGGCTGGATCGTGGTCGACCCGCTGACCTCCCAGGAATCAGCCGCCGCAGCGCTGGCCTTCGCCCGCGAGCATCTGGGCAACAAGCCCGTCACCGCGATCATTTTCACCCACGACCATGCCGACCATTTCGGCGGTGTACTGGGCATCACCTCGAGCAGCGAAGTGGCCCAGCGCAACATTCCCATCGTCGCGCCCGCCGGGTTCATGGAGGAAGCCACCAGCGAAAACATCCTGGCCGGCCCGGCGATGGCGCGGCGTTCGATGTATCAGTTCGGCAAGAACCTGACGCCGGGCGCCACCGGCATCGTCGACACCGGGCTGGGCAAGAACGTCGCCTACGGCAGCATGGGCATCCTGCCGCCGACGCAGATCATCGACCAGCCGATCCAGCCGCTGGTGCTCGACGGCGTCAGCTTCGTGTTCCACAACATGCCCGGCGCGGAAGCCCCGGCCGAGCTGACCTTTTCGATCCCCGCGCTCAAGGCATACGGCGGTGCGGAGCTGCTGACGCAGACCATGCACAACCTGCTGCCGATCCGTGGCGCCAAGGTGCGCGATGCGCTGCGCTGGTCCGACTACATGCAAATCGCCCTCGACGAACTGGGTGACACCGAGGTCTATTTCGGTCAGCACAACTGGCCGATCTGGGGCAACGAGCGGATCCGCGAATTCATCACCAAACACCGCGACGTCTACAAATACCTGCACGATCAGACCGTGCGCCTGATGAATGCCGGTTACACCCCCAACGAGATCGCCGACAAGATCCAGCTGCCGGATTCGCTGGCCTCGTACTTCGGCACCCGTGGCTATTACGGCGACCTGCGCCACAACGTCAAAGCGATCTACCAGCTGTACCTGGGCGCCTACGACGGCAACCCCGCCCACTTGAATCCGCTGGTGCCCAAGGAATCGGCAAAGCGCTACGTCGAATTGATGGGAGGTAACGCCAAGGTGGTCGAGGCTGCGCGCGTGGCCTATGACAAGGGCGAATACCGCTGGGTCGCCGAGCTGCTGGATCAGGCCGTGCTGGCCAAACCCGACGACACCGCCGCCAAGGAACTGCTGGCCCGCGCGTACGAACAGATGGGCTATCAGGCGGAATCGGCCACCTGGCGCAACAGCTACCTGACCGCTGCCATGGAGCTGCGCAACGGCCCGCCGGCCAAGGGTGTCAAACGCTCCGACCTGATCGAGCTGATGAAGCAGACGCCCACCGAACGTTTCCTCGAAGCCATGGCCGCGAGCCTCGACGGGCCGGCGGCGGATGGCAAGAACTGGACCTTCAATCTGGTGCTGACCGATACCGACGAATCGTTCGTGCTGTGGATCGAGAACGCCGTGCTGCACTACCGAAAAGGCCCGACGGCGGCGAACGCCAACGCAACGCTGACCGTCACCAAGGACCTGTTCGTCCAGCTGCTCGGCGGCACCGCCGGGCTGAAGGAAACGCTCACTTCCGATGATCTGAAGGTGGATGGCAGCAAGGTCGATCTCGTGAGATTTCTGGGGCTGCTGGAAAAGGCGCCGGGGAATTTTGCGATAGTCGCCCGGGCAGGAAACTGACCCACCGAGGCCATCGATTGATCAAACTCCCGGTCGATGGCCTCTGGACGCTTACCCAAGCAAAATCCAATGAAAACCGGAGGCTCGGGCAAAGCTTTCCATTGGATTGTTCAGCATCCTGCGCAACCCGATCGCCGCGAAGCCATCCAGCGTATGGACGTAGAACCTGCACCCGAGCGAAACCCCGAATCCATCGTTTTCATCATCGATGATGACGCCTCTCTGCGCGAGTCGCTTGGCAGCCTGCTGCGCTCCATCGGCCTGCGCGTCGAGCTGTTCGGATCGGTCGCCGACTTCATGCAATACCAGCGACCTGACCTGCCCAGTTGCCTGGTGCTGGATGTGCGATTGCAAGGCACCAGCGGGCTGGTCTTTCAGCAGGCGCTCGCCGACGCCAACATCCATCTGCCGATCATTTTCATGACCGGGTACGGCGACATCGCCATGACCGTTCGCGCCATGAAAGCCGGTGCCGTCGACTTCCTGGAAAAACCGTTTCGCGAGCAGGCCATGATCGACGCCGTGGTCGCCGCGCATACGCGGGACAGGTCGCGCCGCGAGTGCGAACGCCGCCAAAATGAATTGCGCACACGCCATGGGACACTCACGGTCAGAGAGCAAGCGGTGATGGCGCTGGCCGTCTCGGGTCTGATAAACAAGCAGATCGCCAGTGCCATCGGCCTGAGCGAGATCACCGTGAAGATTCACCGCAGCCAGGCCATGCGCAAGATGCGCGCGCAGTCGTTTGCCGATCTGGTTCGAATGGCCGAAAGTCTGGGCATTAACCATTAGATGTATCGCCCTTATGCGGCGCGCATAGAGTTGTTTATATACGTTGGTAGGACTTCTCCATACGCTGGCAGGATAAAACCAAACTTATGCAACATGGTTGATCCCTACCGCCAACAGTAAAATCCCTCCATCAAATGCGACGGTCGGCAAAGTTATTGACTTCGTGGTTTCCTCGCGCGCCGACACTTGTCGATCCATTCATTGACTCAGGGATGACTGATCAACATGTATGACTTTTTTGAAGACTCGTACCGCGTGCTGAAGTTGTCCCACGTGTTGCTGGTCGGTGGCCTGGGCATGTTGATGGTGGGGATTTTCCTGGCTTATGTGTTTGATGATCACTTGAACCTGCCCACGCTGGTCGGCGCGCACGGGATGACGATCCTCGGGCCGACCGCGATCAAGCTGGGCTACGTCATGCGCTTGATTGCGTACAACCGTATTCGCCTGGCAGCACAGGAACATGGAGTTTCCCATTAGAAGTATTCGATTGAATTCAAACCTGTCTGGTTGCAACCGGAAGTTCATTAACGAAATCCCACTACGACTCAGGATGATCACGATGAAAACTATTGGATTGGTATTACCCGTCGCCATTGTTTCAGCCACCTGGATAGTTGCCACTCATGCATTCGGCGCAAGTTGCCTGCCCGATATGCCGGTGGCGAACAGGCAGGAAACCAGTGCTCCGGATTCAGAAACTTCATCAGTGCAACAGCACCGGGCCAGAAAGGCGCCGACCCAGATTGCTGAAGGGGGGGCGGATCGGCTGATGGAGCGTCGTGTTGCCGAGGGTGGATCGGATCGCTTGAACGAAAGTCGCGTAGCCGAAGGCGGCTCTGATCGCCTGATCGAACGCCGCGTGGCCGAAGGCGGCTCTGATCGCCTGCTCGAACGCCGCGTGGCCGAAGGCGGATCCGATCGCCTGATCGAACGCCGTGTTGCCGAAGGCGGCTCTGATCGCCTGATCGAACGCCGCGTGGCCGAAGGCGGCTCAGATCGCCTGATCGAACGCCGGGTAGCCAGCAATCAGTACGATGCCGCGATGAACATGCAAATGCATTTTTCGATGGATTGATTGGCCGGCTGAGCCCTTACTCCGGCAACCCCGCCAACCGCAAACCTTCGGCAAACCGGGCAACGTCTTCAGGCCGTTGAATGGGCAGCCACGCGCTCAGGCTGGACACCCGCAATGTCGGGTCCAGCCGGCGCACCCGTTCCATGGCCTGCCCGGCTTTGTCGGCTCGTCCATTGAGCGCGTGGCTGGCGGCGATCAGGGCCGCCGCTACCAGCAGACTGGGCAGGTTTCCCTGCGCTTTCTCGGCCCAGGAAACCGAACATTCGAAGCGACCGGCGAAGAAGTGCGCCAGCGCCATCCCGACCTGCATGCGGAACATTTCCGGATCCAGCGGGCTCAGTCGCACGGCATGTTCAAGGTTGGCAATGGCGGCTTCGGTTTCGCCACCCAAGGCGCGCAGGATGCCACCCAGATACCAGGCCGGCGCCAGATTGGGGTTGAGCAATCGAGCTCGATCAAGCAGGGCGATGCCGCAGTCGACATCCCCGGTCAGATGGGCCAGGGCATGACCGCAACGGGTCAGCGCCACCGCGTCGTCACGCCCCAGCTCCACGCCCATTCGCGCCAGCCGCGCACCTTCGGCGATTTCCCGGGGCCGGTCGGTCATCCAGCCGTTGAGCTTGCGCCAGAAATGGCACCACGCGGCCATGCCGTATGCCGAGGCAAATTCCGGATCCAGTTCGATTGCCCGGTAGAACAGCGCCAGCGATTGCTCGATCGCCTCACGGGTGCCGATGTGCAACTTGGCCGTCCCGCGCAGGTAGTAATCGTAGGCATCGAGGCTGTCGGTGGGCTTGCGCTTGGCCCGCTCGATTTCCGCTCGTTCAAGCTGCGGCGCAATGGCGCCCACAACGCTCTCGGCCACTTGATCCTGGAGTTCGAAAATATCGTCGAGCAGGCCTTCGAAGCGCTCGGCCCACAGGTGCGTGCCGCTGCACGCATCAATCAACTGGCCGGTGATGCGGATCTTGTTGCCGCACTTGCGCACGCTGCCTTCCAGCACATAACGCACACCCAGTTCCTGACCGACGCCTCGCGCATCCACCGCCCTGCCCTTGTAGGTGAAGCTGGAGTTGCGGGCGATGACGAACAGCCAACGCAGACGCGACAACGCGGTGATGATGTCTTCGACGATGCCGTCGGCGAAGTAGTCCTGCGCGGGGTCGCCGCTGAGGTTCTGGAATGGCAGGACAGTGATCGAAGGTTTTTCCGGCAGGACGAGTGTCGCGACCACCTCGGGTTTCGCAGGTGCTTCAGGCGTATTGACGGGGCTGTCGCACGGGATGATTTCGCCGACGAAGCGATAGCCCTTGCGCGGCACCGTACGCACCAGGCGCTGCTGCTCACCGGTGTCGCCGATGGCCTTGCGCACGGCGTTGATGTGGCTGGTGATGGTCGACTCGGAAACGATCCGGCCACTCCACACGGCGCTCAACAATTCGTCCTTGCTCACCACCCGCTCGCGGTTGCTGACCAGCAGCAATAGCAGATCGAAGACCTGAGGCCCGACCGTCACGACTTGCCCGCGCCAGGTCAGTTCCCGGCGCTGCTGGTCGAGCAGGTAGTCTTCAAACACAAATTGCACGGTGGCTGTTCTCTGGTCTGGCGCCCCCGACTCCGTGTCCGAGCGGGCGATTGTCGTGCGCCCAATGATACGGCAGACCCTGGGCCGTCGCACCGGTCTGGGCATTGGTCTACGCATCTGCCGACGGATTGGCCTGTCTGGACAAAAAACCAAGGCAAATCCAAGGTCACCACAAGGATTTGCCCGAGCGCCGCAAGCATGCTCAACCCATATCGACAGCAACGGTTGCGGTCGGCAAGTGGAGAGATGTCATGAAGATAGTCGTTATCGGAGGCACCGGCCTCATCGGATCGAAACTTGTGAACAATCTGCGCGAACGCGGACACGATGCCCGCGCCGCCTCGCCTAACACCGGCGTCAACAGCATTACCCGCGAAGGCCTGGCCGAAGCAATGGACGGTGCCCAGGTGGTGGTCGACGTGTCCAACGCGCCGTCGTGGGAAGACCAGGCCGTACTCGACTTCTTCGAAACCTCCACCCGCAACCTGCTTGCCGCCGAAGCCGCCGCCGGGGTTCGCCATCACGTGGCGCTGTCGATTGTCGGCAGTGAGCGCCTGCCCGCCAACGGTTACTTCCGCGCCAAGGTCGCGCAGGAGAATCTGATCAAGGCGTCCGGCATTCCGTACAGTCTGTTACGGGCCACGCAGTTCTTCGAATTTGTCGGCGGCATTGCCCAGTCCGCCACCGTCGGCGAGGAAGTGCGCCTGTCGCCGGCGCTGATCCAGCCCATGGCTTCTGACGACGTCGCTGCTGCGCTGACGGATGTGGCACTGGCAGCGCCGATCAACGGCACACAGGAAATTGCCGGCCCCGAAGCCATGCCGCTCGACGAGTTGGTCCGGCGTTTTTTCCGCGCCACCCACGACACCCGCAAAGTGATCCCGGACGTCCACGCCCGCTACTTCGGCGACGTGCTCGACGACCAGTCGCTCACCCCCGGTAGCAGCAACCCGCGCCTGGGCTCGACGCGCTTTGAAGACTGGCTGGCGCAATCGATCCAGCGCTAACCCCCCCCCATCCGCTTAGAAGGAGTCTCGCCATGTTCAGCCGAATCCTGCTGGCCGCCACGTTTGCGGCCCTTTCAATCTCATCCGTCTCGGCCGCCGAGCCGCAGGCAGGCAAGGTCACCGTGGTGTTCGACCGCGCCCTGCCGAACGTTCCGGGAAAATCCATGAAGGGCGTGCTGGTGGAATACGCACCCGGTGGTTCTTCGCCGGCGCACTTTCATCCGAAGTCCGCGTTCATCTACGCCACGGTGCTTGAGGGCGCCGTGCGCAGCAAGGTAGGCGACGGGCCGGAGAAGGTCTACAAGGCCGGGGAAAACTTCATCGAACAACCGGGCGACTTCCACGCGGTGAGCGCCAATGCCAGCACCACCGAACCGTCCCGTCTGCTGGCGGTGTTCGTGCTCGACAGCAGCGAGACCGACCTGGTCAAACCGGTCAAGCCGTAACCGATCCATTCGCCGATCCACCTCCGGCAGCGCGGCTGCCGGAGAGCACCGCTACGGGGCGCGTTCAAGGTCGGCGTTGCAAAACATGCCCGATCAAAACATTGATCTTTCGCCCCACACCCAGTAAAAAACCGTCTTCCCTTTCCGCCCTTGCAAGGAGCAGCGGATGCTCGAACTCGCCACGCAACGCCTCGACCTGCGCACGATGGTCGAATCCGATTGGCCGCTGTTCCTCAGGCTGCATTCCGAGCCGCAAACCATGCAGTACGTGTTCGGTGAAATTGCCGAGGAACAGGTGCGCAAAGGCTTCGAGCATCGGCTTCCGGCCTGGGGGCCGCAGTCGGATCACTGGTTGTGTCTGGTGGTGACCGACCGGGCCAGCGGGCAGGAACTGGGCGTGACCGGATTCCGCATCCTGTCGCCGGGGCATGCCGAGGTGGGTTGCCTGCTGTTGCCCGAACATCAGGGCAAAGGCTTTGGCACCGAGTCGCGGCAGGCGATCATCGACTATGCCGCCGCCATCGGCCTGGACTCATTGGAGTCGACCGTGACCGACGGTAATATCGCGTCCTGCAAGGTGTTGGAGAAATGCGGTTTTGTATTCGAGCGCCGCGTGCCGCAGGCCTATCAGATTGGAGATCGGTGGTTTGACGACCTGATCTACCGCTATCAAATCAGTTGACCCCGTTTTATCAGCGACCGCCAAGGAGGCCCTCGTCGTGAATCCTTATCAATGCCTGCCACCCCGCGCTTTCTGGCGCACCGCCGTGGCTGACAAGCCCGCGCTGAACATCGATCAACTGTGGACGCCGCAGTTCGAGATCGGCAACAAGGACGCCATCGTCACCGCCGGCTCGTGTTTCGCCCAGCACATCGGCCGGGCGCTGAACGAACGCGGCATGAACTGGCTGGAAGCGGAACCGGCCCCGGCCGAATTGCCCGAAGCTGACTGGAAGGCCCACAACTATGGGGTGTTCTCGTTCCGCACCGGCAATCTGTACACCCCGGCGATGCTGTGCCAATGGCTGGAATGGGCGCTGGGCGTGAGCCTGCCACCCGACGAAACCTGGGCCCATGACGGGCGATGGTTCGACCCATTCCGCCCCGCCGTGGAGCCCGACGGTTTTGCCAGCGAGGACGCGCTGTTCGCATCGCGCGAAGCCACCCTCGACGCCATTCGCACCGCCCTGCGCCGGGCCAAAGTGTTCGTGTTCACCCTCGGCCTGACCGAAGCCTGGCAGAACCGTCAGACCGGACTGGTGTATCCCGTGTGCCCCGGCACCGTGCGTGGCACTTTCGATCCGCAGCTGCACCGTTTCTGCAATTTCGGCTTCATGGACACCTATGGCGACATGGTGCGGGCGCTGGAGTTGATGCGTTCGATCAACCCGCAACTGCGCCTGCTGCTCACCGTGTCACCGGTGCCCCTGACGGCGACCGCCACGGGCGAGCATGTGCTGAGCGCCACCACCTATTCCAAATCGGTCCTGCGCGCCGTCGCCGGGCAGCTGTGTGAAGACCTGCACGACGTCGACTATTTCCCCTCTTACGAAATCATCACCGGCACACCGTTCAAGGGCGCGTTCTACCAGCCCAACCAGCGCGAGGTCACGCCCGAAGGCGTGGCGTTCGTCATGCAGCAGTTTTTCGCCGGGCTCGATGCGGTTCAACCGCTGCAAACGCCGGCCAGCATTCCCTCCACCTGCGTGTCCAGCGAGGAGCTTGTCTGTGAAGACGCCGTGCTCGATTACTACGCCTAGGTTTCTGCTGCTGGGCGACTCCCATGCCGGGGTCATCGGCAAAGCCGCGCAGGCCCGTGAGTTGCCGTTCAGCGGCGGCCCGCTGGGCACCGGCCGGGATTTCGCGGTCGACTTTTTCAGCCTGACCCGCCATGACGTGCTGTTTCGCGAGGCCGAGATGGAACGTCTGTATCGCCAGGCCTTGGCGCCTTTTGAAGTGCCGCAACTGGCGAAGGTCGGGGTGCCGCTGGTGAGTACCATTGGCCTGAGCCTGCACTACCTCGCCACCGCGCCGAACTGGACCTGCTACCAGACACCGGACGGCGAATTCGACGAAGGTTTTCTCGCAGGTCCCCTGTTCGAATCCATCGTCGACACCCTGTCCCGACCTGCTCTCGCGTTCTATGAACAGGCCCGGGCGATGAACCTCAAGGTGTTCGCCGTGCTGCCGCCGCAACGGGTGCCAGAGTTGTCCGATCCGCGGGTGTTCATGGCCGCGCAGGCGCTGCTGATCGAGCGCCTGCAAGGGCTCGGCATCGAGCTGATCGACGTGCGCGCGGCGGCGAACGATGAGCAGGGTTTTCAGCTTCCGGCGTACTGCGAAGTGGATGACCCGTTGCACGGGAATCTGGCGTTTGGCGAGTTGATCGTCGAGCAGTTGCTCAAACAAGGTCTGTAAATGAGCGGTGGGAACGGCCCCCGCTCCCACCGTTTTTTTAGACTCAAGCCTTGGGCTGCGTCCCCAGAATCGTCACCCGCTCGCCATACCGCGAGTGCGGGAAATAATCCCAGACCGCATGGTGCTGGGTGCAGCGGTTGTCCCAGAACACCAGACTGTTCGGCGCCCAACGCACGCGGCAGCTGAGGACCGGCTCACGGGCCACCAGATCGAACAGCATGTTCAACAGCACCTGACTTTCACCGCCGGACAACTGGACGATGTGCGAGGTGAACCCGGAATTGACGAACAGTGTTTTACGCCCGGTTTCCGGGTGGCGAACCACCACCGGGTGCTCGGTTTTCGGCAGGTTGGCCGGCGCCTCATAGCCCTTCCACGGAATCGCACCGTCATGGATCGCCGTCAATTCGCCGAGAAACTGCTGCATCGTCGGCGACAGCATTTCCAGCGCCAGGTGCATGTTGGCGAACAGCGTGTCGCCGCCGGTGCCGATGGCCGGGGTTTCCTTGACGTACAGCATCGAGCCCATGGAAGGCGCCAGATCGGCGGTGCCGTCGGTGTGCCAGGTTTCGCCGGCCACGTAGCGCGATTGCGCATTGGCGCGGATCACCACCAGCTCCGGGTCATCGCCGTCGATGTCCTCCACCGGCAGCGCCCGCAGCTCACCGAACAGCCGGCCAAACGCCTTGTGTTCGTCCACCGTCAGGTGCTGATCGCGGAACACCACCACGTGATTCTCCAGAAAGGCCCGGCGGATTTCCGCGAGCTGCTCGTCGCTCAGCGGCTGCGAAAGATCGACGCCGCCGATCTCGGCGCCGATGATCGGCGTGATCCGCTCGACCGTGATGTGCTGATACGGCGCACGCCGTTCGGCGGCGATGCGCTCGATTGCCTTGAGTGCCAACTGATCCATGTTCCCTTACCTTTTTTTATTGGAACGACACCGATGACTGCTCACGCAGCGAGCGCGGGCGCATGTCGATCCAGTGTTCGTTGATGTAATCCAGACAGATTTGGCGTTCGCCGCGCATCCCCGCCTCGCTCCAGCCGCTGGCCATAGGCTTGCCCGCCGGCCACAGGGAATACTGGCCCTGAGCGTTGATCACCACATCGAATTGCAGGTGTGCGTCATTCATGTCGTTCTCCTGTTGAACGGGATTGCAGCGTGGCCAGGCTTCGCTCGAGCCCGGCGGCGAGATGGTTGAGTGCGGCCTGCCGCTGTTCGTCGATTTGCGTGCAGGCCCCGACGTAAACCCGCACGGACGCCCCGCAAATCTGCGCGCAGGTTTCTGCGTCGTCGGCCGCGAAGGCCCGGGCCGACACCTCGGCATTGGCGCTGGCATGAGCCTGGGCAAACGCGGTGGCGGCGGCCTCGGTATTCAATTGCGCGTAGTACTCGGCGAACGCCTCGGCATCGCCGAAGTGCTCGGCAATCATGGCGCGGTTGGCCGGTGCGAGGCCGTAGGTCATTGCACTGGCGTGGGCCTTGGCGTACGCCGCGTCGTAGGCGTAGGCCTTGCGATACAGCGCCAGCAACACCGGTTTGAGCGCGGCCCGCCATTCGCCCTGACGCCCGATCACACCCAGCGCCGCCCGCTGATGCAGGCTTTGCAACGCGAGCAGTGACTGCCGATGTTCCGGCAAGGCTTCGCCGAGCATCGGCAGGACCACGTCGGCCTGCCAGAGATGAAACAGCCGCAACGGCACGGGACCCTCGCCATTGTCTATCCGCTTGCGCAGGTCGTCGGCCTGTCCGGTTTCGCACAGTACTTGCACTAAATTCAACAGCCATCGCGGCATCGAGATCGGTTCATTCATGGCGCCGGCTCATCCGTACCGATCACCTCGGCCAGCAACCGCGCCCAGCGGCCCGCCACGATGCCGTAGTGATCGGTGTCGAGGGTTTGCCAGCTGCGCAACTGCGGCAGCAAGGCCTGCCAGTTGCGTTGCAGGTCATCCGGATTCCAGGCATTGCCCAGCCCGTAAGGATTGGCGTGCCCGGCGATGAACAACCGCACCGCTGTGGTCGCCAGCTCTGGCGGTCGGAAGACGACCATGCTGGCCATGTTATTGCGGCAGCACACCGTCAGCCGCTGCAGATACGCTTGGCGTTCTTCGCCCATGCCCTGCCCTTCGACCGCCGGCCAGCGCTGGGCAAACTCGCGCTGGAACACCTGCTCGATGGTCTGCTCATCAATGCCGGCCAGTTCCGCACCGGCATCCGGCGCGGGCGGGTCGATCAGGTACAACAACGGCTGCCTGAAGCCGTCGACCTGGGCCTGATGACACAGCGCCTGCGCCACCCATGCACCGAATGACCAGCCTGCAAGACGCCAAGTGCTGCCGTGCGGAAGGTGGGTTTTGATCGCCTCCAGATACCAGAGCCCACGTTCTTCCACGCTGATGTTCGGCAACTGCGATACACGCAGCGCCGGGTCGGCGATCACGCACACGCCCAGTTCCGCCGGCAGCGCCGAGACCAGTTCCCGATAGGCTTGAACATCGCCACCTACCGGGTGGATCAGGTACAGCCAGTCGCGGCCGGCACCGGCATGCCATTGATCGATCCGTACTGCGTCGTGCCAGCCGTGCAGTGTTACGCCGGCCGCCTCTTCAACCGTAGCGTTCGAGACCAGCCCCAACACCTCGCTCAGGCTGACCTTGTGGCTGAATTGCGACAGCTGGAACACCTCACCGGTGGCCGCTTGCAGTTCGTCGATCAGGTCGAGCAGTGTCAGCGAATCCGCGCCCAGGTCATACAGCGAATCGTCATCTTCCAGCTCGGCCACACCGAGCCACTTGCACAGGCACTCACGCAGGCGCGCCGACAGATCCACGCCCTTCGGCGCCTCGACCGCTGCGGCCACGGCACCATGGCGAACCGGATAAAACCGCCGCGCCGTGTCGATGCCGGTGGTGGAGATCAGCAGCTGCGGCAACTGCGTCGCCATCGCCAGATCGAACACCCGACAGCCCTCTTCCGCCGACAGGCCAACCGTCAGATGCTCCAGGTGCGCGGCGTCCCCACCGTTGCTGGTGGTGGCCATGCCGATGTCGCGCCAGATGTCCCAGTTGATCCCCAGTCGCAAGCAAGTGTCGGCGGGGTTCGGGCGATAGTGGGTGAAGCCGTCGAGCACCCCGCTGGCCGCCGCGTAATCCAGATGCCCCGCTCCGCCGAACAGTGCCGACATCGACGAGCAGTACAGGACAAAACCCGGCTTCAGGTGCTCGATCAACGCCTCGACCGCCAGCATGCCGCGAGTCTTGGCGGCCATCGCCTCGGCCATTTGCCGGGCATCGCGGTGGCGAATCAGACTGCCTGCACCGACGCCTGCCGCATGAATCACCCCGCTCAGACGACCGTAACGAACGGCCAATTGATCGAGGACCTGCGGCCAGCGCGGCAGGTCGGCGATGTCCGCTTTGATGCAGTCGATCCGCGAAGCGTAAGCCGCCAGTGACGCCGGCAGTTGCCCCTGACGCGAGAGCAGCACCATCCGGCGTGCAGGCGCCTGCAGCAGGTGTTCGCACAAGGTCCGGCCGATGCCGCCGCTGCCGCCCAGCACCAGGAACGTACCGTCTTCCGGCAGAAGCCCTGATGTCGTTGCTGGGCCGGTCAATGGCTGAGGCATCAAGCGTGGCTGCCACAGGTAACCATCGCGCACCGCCATTCGCCGAGGCAGTGAAGACGGATCGCCAAGCAGCGCTGCCAACTCGCCGGCGTGCGTTTCAAGTGGTGACGACGGCCAGTCCAGCCAGTGGCAACGCACCGGGTATTCCTGCGGCACCACTTCGGTAATGCCGGCCAGCGCTGCCAGTTCGGGCCGTCGCACCTCGCCGTCCACCGGGCATGCCTGCCATGACATCAACCACAACCGCAGCCGTGTCGTGCGCGGGGTTTGCCCCCAGGCCTGCATCAGCGCACTGACCGTGTCCAGGCAAGCCCACTGCGCCAGATCCAGCGATTGCTCGTTGACCGCGCCCGACACCGCCAGCGGCAAGGCATGCAGCCAGTCGAGTTCGCCGAGCGCAGATTCTGCGACCTCGGTGAGCAAGCAGTTGAGTGATTCAGTGTCCAGCGGATCAAGTTCGAAACGGTCCGCGCTCAAGCGCTTGAAGCCATTGCCGGTGCGCACGTGAATGACGCGTCGGTACACAGTGTTCAGGCTCGCCAGCAACGTCGATTCCGGCGTTTCATGGCTGCACAGAATCAGCACCTCACGGGATTCCGCCGTCGCTGTCGCGCTCAATCGCCGGGTGCGCACCCACTGTCGCTGGTGGAACCAGTCCGCCAGCGGTTGCCGCTCAAGGGCTGGCGCAGCAGGTTGGTTAGCCACGGGAGTCTGGAAACGATACGGCTGAAGATCGAACGATGACGGCGGCAAATCCCAGGGCGGCGGTGCCGAGCGCTGCGGCCACTGGATATTCGCGCCTTCGTACCAGGCGTCCAGCAGCTCCTGCGCCGATTGATCACGGGCGATCACCTGCGCACTTGAGACCGTGATTTCCTTGATCGCTGTCGGCTGCAATGGAATGGCCTCACCCGTCCCACAAACCATTGCGAAGCGCCAGCGCAACTGCCGGCGACCTGACTGCAAGTGCCGCAGCAACGCAGTCTGCTGTTCCGGGTTCGCATGCAGGTATTCGCGAATCGCCGCGATATCGCGCAGCAACTCCGCCCGGCTATGGGCCGAGATCATCAGCAGTGGCAACGTTTCCTCGACCGTTTCCTGCGCCGTGGGCGCAGCGCCGACGATGACATGCGCATTGGTCCCGCCAATCCCGAAACTGCTGACACCGGCCAGTCGCCGCCGCCCCTCCGGCCATGGCCGGGACGTGGTCGGCACGTAGAACGGTGAATGTTCCAGATCGATCTGCGGGTTGATCCGGCCAAAACCGAGGTTCGGCGGCAACACGCCATGGAACACCGCGAGGCTGGCGCGAATCAGCCCGACTACCCCCGCCGCCGCGCCCAGATGACCGATCTGGCTTTTTACCGAAGCCAGCGCGCATTGGCCGGCCGGCGCATCGCCGAAAGCCTTGGTCAACGCCGCGACTTCGATCGGATCGCCCAGCAAGGTGCCGGTGCCGTGGGCCTCGATGTAGCCGATGTCGGCACCGGTCAATCCGGCCCGGTTCAAGGCATCGCGGATGACCGCGCTCTGCCCCGCCACCGACGGCGCGGTGTAACTCATCTTGGCCCGGCCATCGTTGTTCAACGCCGAGCCCTCGACCAACGCATAGATCCGGTCACCATCGGCCCGCGCCTTGGCCAGCGGTTTGAGCACCACCACGCCGTAGCCACTGGCGCCGAGGGTGCCGCTGGCGTCATCGCTGAATGGACGACACAGACCATCGGCGGAAAAGATGTGCTGCGAGCGATGCCGATAGCCCTCGGTCAGGGTCGGGTCGATCAGCACCCCGGCCGCGAGCATCACGTCGCTGTCGCCCTGGCGCAGCATCGAACTGGCCAGGTGCACGGCGATCAGCGAACTGCCACACGCAGCCTGCACGCTCAGGGCCGGGCCGTTGAGGTCCAGGTGATACGCGGCTTTCGTCGCCAGAAAATCCTTGTCGTGGTGCAGCGCCAGTTGAAAACCGTCCGGCAGATCGTCGTCGGCGGTTTCGCGCAGCATCTGCTGGAAGTACGTGGTTTCGCCGCAACTGGCGATCAGACCGATGCGCGGACCGTCCGCCGACGGGACAATGGCCGCGTGTTGCAGGGCCTGTACGCAGGCCATCAGCAGATGCCGCTGTTGCGGGTCCATCAGCCGTGCTTCCTGACGGCTGATGCCGAAGTACTCGGGATCGAAATCGAGCATGCCCGCCAGTTGGCTGCGGGCACCGACCAGGCCTTCTTCGGCAGCAAAGTGCTCGATGCCCAGCTCATTGCCTTGCACCATGGCCCAGAACTCGGACAGGTTCTGTGCCCCGGCCACATTGACCGCCATGCCGATGATCGCCATCGGTTGATGACCAGCATCGGTTTGCCGTACCTGCTGCACCGCTGCCACTGGCACGGTCGACAGATGCGCCGCCAGACGCCGCACCGTGACGTGTTCGAACAGATCGGCCATCGTCACCTTGTGCGGCAGTTCTTCGGCGTAACGGCCGTGCAAACGCATGAGGCCGAGGCTGGTGGCGCCGGCCTCGAAGAAGGTCTGCTCCGGCTCGATATCACGGCCGATCACAGCCTGGAACAACTCGCTCAGTTGCCGTTCCAGTGCGCTCAGTTGAACAACCGGTTGTGGCGTGCTGCGCCGCTCCAAAGCCTCGCCCAAATTCGGCAAGGCCTTGCGGTCGATCTTGCCGCTGGGGGTGCGTGGCCAGAGGTCGATCCGCCGGTATTCATCGATTCGCACATGGGCCGGCAGCAGCTGCGCGACCTGACGATCCAGCGCTTGCGACGTTGGAGGTTCGCCTTCGAGTTGCAGCCAGGCGATCAACCGGGGCGGATCGGCCTGCACCGCCACCACCGCGTTGACCACTTCCGGCATCTGCATCAGTGCCGCCTCGATCTGCCCCAGCTCCAGACGATGGCCGCTGAGTTTGATCTGCTGATCGTCACGTCCCAAGTAATGCAGGCAGCCCCGGGCATCGGACCACGCCAGATCGCCGGTGCGGTAGTACAAACAGCCGTCTGCCAGCTCGACAAACCGCGCGGCGTTCAGGGCAGGATCGGCCAGATAACAGCGGGCAACCATCGGCCCGGCCACCAGCAGATAGCCGCGAGAGCCGTTGGGCACCGGGCGGTCGTGCTCATCCACCAGCAGCAACCGCGCATTGCCGACAGCATGGCCGATCGGCGCACGCAATGGCCAGTTCCGCGCCACGGGCGGCAGGCACAAGGCGCTGACTACGTGGGTTTCGGTCGGGCCATAGTGGTTGAACAGCGAGGCGTGCGGCATGCCGTCGAACCAGTTGCGCAGCGCATCGGTGCAGAGCAATTGCTCGCCGGCCGTGATCACCTCGCGCAACGCCGACGGGTAAATGCCCCGAGTCACGGCGGTTTGCGCCAGATGCTGCAAGGCCACGTACGGCAGAAACAGGCGCTCGATTCGCGCCTCGACCATGTAATCCAGCAACGCCTCGGCGTCCTGACGCCAGCGCGGCGTGATCAGGTGATAACAACCGCCGCCGCACAGGGTGCTGAAAATCTCCTGGAACGACACATCGAACGACAGCATCGAGAACTGCAGGGTCACCGCTTTCGTCCGCAACTGCCCTTCGGTGCGCTGCCATTGCAGCAGGTTGCACAGGGTGCGTTCCGACACCTGCACGCCTTTCGGTGTGCCGGTCGATCCGGAGGTGAACAGCGTGTACAGCGGCCGTTCGCCGGCGTGGCGTGGACGTTCGAACGTTCCGGCATCGGCGCGCAGATCGACCCGATGGGTGGCGAATCGTCCGGCGTTCAGGTCATCCAGTGCAGCCTTGGTCGCGTCGCTGAACAGCACACAAAGCGGCTGCGCCTGCTCCAGCACCTGACGCTGGATCGCCACCGGGTAAGCAGGGTCCAGCGGCACGGCGGTCAGGTTGAGTTTGGCCAGGGCCAGCAAGGCGACAATGTGCTCCACCGAAGCATCGAGGAACAGCACGACATGCAACGGCGCGTTCCCGGCCGGCAACGGATGGCGCTCGATCAGGTTTGCCGCCAGAGCATCGGCCAGCGCATTCAGCTCGCTGTAGTTGAGGCGCTGCTGGCCTTGAACCAGCGCGACCGCCTCCGGCGTGGAATGCACTTGATGCTCGAACCCATCCGCCAATGTGTTGAACGGCAGCGCAGTCTGCGGACCTTCGCTGGCCGGTGGCAAACCATGTCGATACGGGCCGAGCAAATCGTTGAAGTTGGCCGCCGGGTTTTCCAGCAACAGATCCAGACCCCGGCGGAACAGCGCGTTCAACGCCCGCATCTGTTCGGCATCGAAATAGCTGCACTGATATTCCCACCAGCATTCCAGCTGCGAACCGCTGCCCACTATCAACAACGTCAACGGACACTTGGCATGTAACTGCTCGTTGAATGCCAGCGTGGCGCGCAGGTTTGAGTCGGCCAGTGCGGCGTAGTCAGTGTTTTCCAGCACGAACATGAAGTCGAACAACGAGGGGCTCGACGACAGCCGCAGGTCTTCCACCAGATCCGCCAGCACCACGTCCTGCAACGCCAGCACTTCGCGCACGGTGGCGGTCTGTTTGCGCAACTGCTCGCTCAGGGTCAATGGGTTTTCAACGGCAGTGGGGATCAGCACGGTGTTGGCAAACATGCCGACGGTGTCTTCGAACTCCGCCAGCGGCCGGTTGGACACCGGGCTGGCGATCCGTGGCCGCTCGCAGCCGGTCAGGGCGTACAGGCTCCAGGTGAAGACACTGAACAGCACTTCGAAACGGGTCAGCCGTTGTTGGGTGCAAAAGCGCTCAAGAGCCGCACTGCGCAGGGTGCCCAAGGGTTCGCGGTGCAACCGGGCGTCGGGGCTGATTTCGCGCATTGGCATCAATGCAGGCGACGGTTCTTCCTGACGGCGATGCAACTCGGCGAGGGCGCGGCGCTGGTCGCGATAATGCGGATCGACGCTCCACTGACGCTGCCACTGACCAAACTCCAGCGTCGTCAATCGGGCGGCCGGTTGCAGGCTGTCGCGGCCTTGCAGGGCATCGGCGTAAAGCTGCGTCAGGTCATCGAACAACAGGTTCACCGACCAGCCATCGACGATGATGTGATGCAGGTTCAGCAACAGCCGGCAGCTGCCATCGGCGAACGGCAACAGCCAGGCCTGAAACAGGTTGGGTGTGGTCAGGTCGAACGGCGCGGCGAACACCAGCTCGGCGAAGGCCTGCCAGTTGTTCTCGGTGAAATGCCCGACCGCGAAGGTGCGACAGGTCGAACCCTGCTCGGCGATTACCTGATCCAGTCCATCGGCACCCGCCACGAATGCCGTGCGCAACCCCGGATGACGCTGCACCAGACGCCCCAAAGCCTCGGCCAGTGCCGCAACTTCGACACCTGCCGCCAGATGCAGAATCAGCGGCACGCTGTAGGCGGTCGAGGTCGGCGAGCGTTGTTGCAACAGCCACAGCCGGCGCTGTTCGGCGGTCGCCGGCAGGCGTTTGGCGCTGCTGATCGGAGGCGCGGGTGGGTAAATCGACTCGCGGTTCGTCTCACCGCTCAGTTGTGCGGCCAATGACGAGAAAGGCTCGTTGAGCAACGTATCGATGGCGATCTCTCGCTGCCAGTGGACACGGATCGCCGAACGCAGGCGCAGCGCCTTGAGCGAATCGCCGCCACTGCCCAGCCAGTCGTCCTGCGCGCTCAGGGCCGGTTGGCCGAGCAGCGAGCGGGCCTGACTCAGCAACCAGTCCAGCGCCGGTGAAGCGTTTTCGTTATCCGTAGCCGCCAGGACTGGATGCCACGGACTCAACCCTTGGGCCAGCAAGCCATCACGATCGATCTTGCCATTGGCCGTCAGCGGCAGGCGCTCCAGCAGGAACAGCTGATGCGGCCGCATATACGGTGCCAGTTGTGCCCGCAGATGGTTTTCGAATTCCTGATAGTCCAGATCCCCGCGAGGCACGATGAACGCCAGCAACTGATGGTCTTCTGCCGCCTGCCGCCGGGTGCAGACGTACACCTGCGCCACGCCCGGATGCTCCAGGATCCGTTGCTCCACCTCCCCCGGCTCGATCCGGAAGCCGCGAATCTTCACCTGCCGGTCGACCCGCCCCAGGTACTCGATCAAGCCTTCTGCATTGCGTCGCACCAGATCACCGGTGCGGTAATGCACCTGCGCGCCACCGTCGAGGTCGGGCAAACGGACGAACTGGCGAGCAGTTTCTTCGCGCCGGTTGCGGTAGCCACGGGCGACACCGCTGCCACTCAAATACAGCTCGCCGACCTCGCCCGCCGGCACCGGGCGTTGCTGCTCATCCAGCACCTGCACGCCGGTATCCGGCAACGGTCGGCCAATGGGCGCCGAGTCACCGGCAAAATCGCGGCTGATCGGCCAGCACAGGGCAAACGTGGTGCATTCGGTGGGGCCGTAGACGTTGAAGATCCGGCAACGGCTCTCAGGATTGGCCCGATACCAGCCGCGCACGGCGGCAGCGCTGATCTGCTCACCGCCGATCAGCACCTGACGCACGCTGGAAAAGCACAACGGCCACTCGGCAATCAACGTGTTGAACAGCGACACCGTCATGAACAGGTTGTCGACCTGCGTGCGCTCCAGCACCTCGGCCAGTCGACGCGCATCCAGCACGTCCTCGTCGGCGATCATCACGCAGCAACCGCCATTGAGCAGCGGTGCCCACAGTTCGAAACTGCACGCATCGAACGCCGGGTTGGACAGGCAGGCAAACCGGTCTGTCGGGCGAATCTCGATATAGCCGTCGCTGTGCGCCAACCGCAACAAGCCACGCTCGCCAACCTCGACCGCTTTTGGCGTGCCGGTGGTGCCCGAGGTGTAGAACAGGAACATCACCTCGGCGAAGTCTTCGGCCAGTGTTTGCGGCGGAGCGTCCGGCTGATCGAGCAAGGCCTCGACGCTGGTTTGCCACAGTGACGGCGACCACGCCGATTCTTCGCCCAGGGTAATCAGACCGACACACGCCGCATCCGCCAGCATCAGTTCCCGGCGTTTGCGTGGGCTGGCGCGATCCAGCGGCACCACCACCGCGCCGACTTTCAGGGCGCCGATAATCGTTGCCAGCCACTGCCAGCAGCGCGGCATGCACAACGCCAGCGACTGGCCGGGCTCGACGCCGCGCGCCAGCAACCCTCGGGCGATGCGTTCGCTGGCGCTGGCCAGTTCGGCGTAAGTCAGCGTGACCGATTGATCGATCACCGCCGAGGCTTGCGGATTACCCGCCACTTGCTCGGCAAAACGCGCGAGCAATGGCCTGTCATTGGACGCACTCATCATTTCGCCTCCTGCGCGTCGAAGCGTTGCAGCTCCCGACGGATGATTTGCGAGACCCGGTGGATTTCCGCGCTTTCGAGCATGTCCCAGTGCCCGCCGCTGACCAGTTTCGCCAGATAGCCGCGGCCCGCGCGGCGACGCCAGAAGCCCCGCAGTTCATGCAACTGATGGCGGCTGAAATCTTCCCGCGCCTGGATCAGCACCACGCGGCCGGCGCGCGGCGCGCACTCATAGGCGGCCATGGCCAGGCGGTTGTGGTTGTAGATGTTGAAATAGCGTTCGACCTGGGCGTCCTCGATGCCGGGGTACATGCCGTTGAAGCGCACCAGTTTGTCGCGGAACTCGGCCATGTCCACGGTGCCGATCTGCTCGCGGAAACCCGGGTCGTCACTGCCTTGGGTGTCGAGCAGCACCACCGTTACCTGACGATGTCCCGCCGCCGTCAACCGCCGCGCCATTTCATAGGCCACCAGGCCGCCGAACGACAACCCGGTAAGGATCAGCGGTTGCTGTGTCAGCGGTTCGATCTGGCGCAAGTAAGCCTCGGCCATCGCTTCGACCGTCGGTTCGGTACTCTCCCCCGGATTCAGCCCCGGCGATTGCACCCCGTACACGCCGGTTTCATCCGGCAGCACCTTGGCCAGCGACAGGTAACAGAACGCCGTACCGCCCGCCGGGTGAATGCACACCACGTTGTGCTGGCCGCTGCCGCGACGGAATTCGATCAGGTTGCTCTGGGCCAGCGCCGGGTTGGCCCCGACCCGTAGCCAGCCGCCCAGCGCCTCGATGGTCGGGTAGCTGAGCACCACGCGCACCGGCACTTCGACCGCGAACTGCTGGCTGATTTCATGGGCCATCTTGATCGCGGCGATCGAGGTGCCGCCGACGTTGAAGAAGTTGTCACGAATGCCGATCTGCGGCGCCAGCAACAGGCTTTTCCAGATCTGGTACAGCGCCAGTTCGATGTGGTCGCGCGGGCTGCTCAGGTTGACCTGGCGATTGGTCATCTCTTCATCCGCCAATGCTGTCAGCGCGGCACGGTCGACTTTGCCGTTGGCGGTCAGCGGCAAGGCGTCGAGCCACAGATAGCTGCCGGGGATCACCGCTCTGGGCAGGGTCGTCGCCAGATGGGCGTGCACTGCGGCTTCGTCCACGGTCTCGGCCACCACGCAACAGGCCACCAGCCGCTGATCCTGCGCCGCTTCGCCGACCATCAGCACCACGGCGCTGCGGATACCGGGAAACGCTTCGAGCCGGGCTTCGATCTCGCCCAGTTCCAGGCGCACGCCGCGCAGCTTGACCTGGAAGTCGTTGCGACCCAGAAATTCCAGCTGACCGTCCGGGCGATAACGCGCCAGATCGCCGCTGCGATAGAGCCGATCGCCTGCGACAAAGGGGTTGTCGATAAAGCGCTCGGCACTCAGTTGCGCCAGCCCCAGATAACCCCGGGCCACGCCCACGCCGCCAATGTGCAGATGTCCGGTCACGCCCACCGGCACCGGCTCGTCGCGGTCATCAAGCACGTAAAAACGACTGTTGGAGATTGGCCGACCGATCGGCAGTTGGCGGGCCGGCACGTCGGCGCCGGGCTCCAGCGTCCAGATGCTGTTGATCACCGTGGTTTCGGTCGGACCGTAGACGTTGTGCAGCCGCGCATGGGGCAGTCGCTCCTGAAAGCGCCGGGCCAGGGCCGGCGGCAGTTCACCGCCGCCGCTGAACACGTCAGTCAGCGACGCACACTGGCTGACCTCCACGACCTCCAGAAACAACTGCAACATCGCCGGCACGAACACCAGCGCCGTGACCTGCTGCTCGCGCACCTCGCGGGCCAAATAAGCCGGTTCGTAATGCCCGCCGGGTCGCGCAATAACCAATCGCCCGCCGGTTGCCAACGGCCAGAAGGTTTCCCAGGCCGAAGCATCGAAACCGAACGGGATCTTGTGCAGCATCGCCCCTGCTTCGCCGCAGACCTGCAAACACCACAGCAGCAGATTGCTCAAGCCACGGTGGGCGACCATCGCGCCCTTGGGCAACCCGGTGGTGCCGGAGGTGTAGATCACGTAGGCGAGATGGTCCGGGGTGACGCCGACATGGCGCGGATCAAGATTGTCCGCCGGCAACGACGCCCAGCTCGCGGCATCTTGTTCGAGGTCGAGGATCGGCGCTTCCCAGGTCGAGCCTTGCACGGCTTGGCGCAAAATCCCGTGCGCCGAGCCGAGGGTCAGCAACACCGCCGGCGTGCTGTCGCCGAGCATATGACTCAGGCGCCCCAGCGGATAATCCGGATCCAGCGGCACGTAAGCGCCGCCGGCCTTGAGCACCGCCAGCAACGCAACCGGCAACTCCAGCGAGCGCTCGATGCACACCGCCACGCGCACGTCCGGGCCAACGCCCAAGGTGCGCAAGTGCCGTGCCAGGCGGTTGGCCCTGGCATTGAGCTCGGCATAGCTCAGCGAATGGCCTTCAAATATCACCGCGCAAGCCTGAGGGTTGCTCGCGGCCTGCGCTTCAACCAGTTGATGCACGCAGGGCGCCGTTTGCGTCAGCGGCGCGGCGCGGTTGAAATCGACCAGCACCTGCTGACGCTCAGCCTCATTCATCAATGGCAAGGCATTGATCGGTTGCTTAGCGTCGGCGGCGATCTGTTCGAGCAGATGGCGGTAGTGTCCGCTCAGGCGTTCGATAGTCGCGACGTCGTAAAGGTCGGTGTTGTATTCCACCAGCAGGTCCAGCCGCCCATCCCGCTCGACCCATTCGAATGCCAGATCGAACTTGGCCGTGGCACTGCTGGTGCCGTACGGCGCCAGTTCCAGGCCAGGCATCTGCAATGCGTTGCCCGGGATGTTCTGCAGCACCAGCATCACCTGGAACAACGGCGAATGAGCGGGATCGCGCGGCGGGTTGACTGCCTCGACCACGCGGTCGAACGGCACATCCTGATGAGCGTGGACGTCGAGCATTTGCCCACGCACGTCGCGCAGCAGCTCGGCGAAGGTCTGCTGCGGATTCAGGCGCTGACGCAGCACCAGGGTGTTGACGAAATGGCCGATCAGCGGCTCGACTTCCGGGCGATTGCGGTTGGCGAACGGCGTGCCGATGCACAGATCCTGCTGACCGCTGTGGCGCCACAGCAGCACCGCCAATGCGCCCAGCAGCACGTTGAACAGCGTGCCCTGGGTCTGCCGGCCCAGCGCCGTGAGTTCGCGCAAGGTGCCGCCATCGACCGAGGAACTGAACGTGGCCCCGACATAACGCTGCACCAGCGGTCGTGGCCGGTCGGCGGGCAACGTCGACAACAGCGGCGCGTCGTCCAGGGTGCGCCGCCAGTAATCGAGCTGAGCGTCCAGCGCCGCACCGCCGACGCGCTGTTGCTGCCAACAGGCGTAGTCAGCGTATTGCACCGGCAACGGCGCAAGCGTCGGGGTTTCGCCACGCAGATAATCGCCGTACAGCGTGGCGACTTCGTGCAGGATCACGCCCATCGACCAGCCGTCGGCGATGATGTGATGCACGCTGTAAAGCCACAGGTATTCATCGTCGGCCACGCGCAGTAACGATGCCCGCAACAATGGGCCGGTGGCCAGATCGAATGGCGCCCGGGCGTCCTGTTCGACGGCGGATCGCACGTGCTGCTCACGCTCGTCGGCAGGCAATTGGCGCAGATCCGTCACCGACAACGACAGCGGCATCGACGGGTGCACCACCTGACGCGGTTCACCGTCCACGCGGCAAAACGTCGTGCGCAGGATTTCGTGGCGGGCCACCAGTTGGTTCAGCGCCCGCTCCAGTTGCGCGACGTCCAACTGCCCTTTCAGCGTTACCGCCGTCGGCACGTTGTAGAACGGGTTGCCGGGTTCCAGTTGATCGAGAAACCACAATTGCCGCTGCGAGAAGGACAACGGCCAGGACGTGTGCGTGCCAGATCGGCGGGGAATCGCCGCGTCATCGTGCCCACCGAGCAAGGCGATCAGTTCCTGTTTGTGACGTTTGAGCGCCAGGGTCAGTTCTTCGGTGAGAAACCCGCGCGGCGCCTTGCAGCGCAGCCTGTCACCGTCCACCTCGAGCACCACGCCATGGCGAGCGAACAACGCCAGCAATTGATCGGCATTCATACTTCGAACTCCTCCATGTCTTCATCGTCCAGGCTGGCGATCGCAGGCTCGCTGGCAAACACCTCGACTGGCGCGCGGTGTTGTTCATCGGCCGTGCGCAGGCCGCCGATCATCGAGTAGATCAATTCATGGCTCGGCCCGAGGTCGAACAGCGTCTTCAGTTGTTGTTCCTCGACAGAGCCGATACCGCAAAGGCCCAGGCCGTGCTCGACGGCGGTCATGCTCAGCAACTGGGCCATGGCGCCGCTTTCGATGTGGCAGAAGTCGCGGCTGCGCTCGCCGTACAACGGACGAATCGCCGCCATGTCGGCGATGAAAAACAGCGAGAACGCGGCGTTCTCATACACCGGACGGTTGACGAAATAGTCGTAGGTGTCCGGGTCGAGCGCTCCGCTCTGGAGCGCCAGCAGACGATGCTGGCGGGGATCGTAGTAATACGCGCCGCCGGGCACGCCGAGCACGCGATCCGCTTTGATGTAGAGGTAGGCCTGAATCGGGTACAGCCCGCCCGCCGACGGGAACTGGTATTTCACTTCGCCGTCGAGTTGCCCCTGGGCCAGCGCTGCCAGTACGTGCGCGAAGGCCTGGGTGGCGATCGGTTGCCGATCGTATTGACGCACCGAGCGGTAATCGCTCAAACGTCGGGCGAAGGCCGGGTCTTGCGGCAGGTCCAGCGCCAGCGCCGGCAGGGTCTGAGCGAAGTCGCGGCGTCCGCGCTGTTCAGCCTTGAACTGCGCCCGCTGCTGGGGATCTTCGATGATGTCCTGCACGGGCTCCGGGGCCTGCTGCACGTTGCCGAGCAGATCCTGCCGCGCCCGGTTCTGGCGGTACATGCCAAGCAAATGCAGCAGCGTCGGTTGGGCCAGCAATTGCGCCACGTGCGGGCGGAACTGCAAGGCGCCGGACAACGCGTTGCTGATCCTGACGATATCGATCGACGTTGCGCCGAGGTTCAGCAGATTGGCGTTGGCGGCAATGGAATCTCGCTTGAGCACGTCCTGCACGATCTCCACCAGCCGCTGTTCCTGCGGGCCCTCGACTTCGAGCGCCGGTCCTTGTTCCTCGATCTGCTCCGGTTCCGGCAGGCGTTTCTTGTCGACTTTGCCGTTGGACGACAACGGCCACGCTTCAACGAACGTGAACGACGGCGGAATCATGTAGGCCGGCAGTTTGTCGCTCAGGTACGCGCTGAAATCGCTGGCCTGCAACGCCGGGTCGGCCTTGAGCACGTAGCCCGCCAGACGCTTCTCGCCCAGCGTGCTGCCCAGAATCCGCACCACCGCGCTCTGCACGCCGGGATGGCGATTGAGCGCGGCTTCGATCTCGCCCAGCTCGATGCGATAACCCTGGACCTTGACCTGATTGTCTTCGCGACCGAGGAATTCGATGTTGCCGTCCGGCAGCAAGCGTCCCAGGTCGCCCGTGCGATACAGCCGCTCGCCGGTCAGTGGATGATCGAAGAAACTACCCGCGCTGAGTTTTTCATCGCGCCAGTAACCTTTCGCCAGACCGATACCGCCGATGTACAGCTGCCCCGCGACCCAGGTCGGGCGCACTTGCAGCGCTTCATCCAGCACGTAGAAACGCTGATGATCGAGGGCCTTGCCGTAGGGAATGCTGCGCCAGGTCGGGTCGACGTGCTGTACCGGGTAACAGATCGACCAGATCGACGCTTCGGTGGCACCGCCCAGGCTGATTAGTTGCAAACCCGGCTGCAAGGCCCAGGCCCGCTCGGGCAGAGTCAACGGGATCCAGTCACCGGACAGCATCGCCACCCGCAGGCTGGCGGGCAACGTGCCGCCCTCGCCCTCTACGTACTCGACCAGCATGCCGAGCAGCGCCGGCACCGAGTTCCACAGGCTGACCTGATGACGCTTGATCAATTCGAGCCAGTGCGCCGGATCGAGTGACAGTTGCGGTTCGAGGATGACCACCGCCGCGCCCACAGCGAGGGTGCCGAAGAAGTCATAGACCGACAGGTCGAAGCTCAGCGACGAGATCGCCAATACGCGGTCAGTCGGGCCTACGGCAAAGCGCCGATTGATGTCGAGCAAAGTGTTGACCGCGCCGCGATGGTCGATCACCACGCCTTTCGGCTGGCCGGTGGAGCCCGAGGTGTAGATCACGTAAGCAAGGTCGCTTTCGTTTAGCTGCACCGGTTGCAGCAGTCCATCGTTTGAGACTTCATCGGTCACGGCAATGGCCGTCACCTGCGCCGGCCATTCGATCTTGTCGAGCAGCGCCGGTTGGGTCAGGGCCAGGCTCGCCTCGGCCCGTTCCAGAATATGTCGCAGCCGTTCCGCCGGTTGCGTCGGCTCGATCGGCAGGTAAGCGCCGCCGGCATACAGAATCGCCAAGGTCGCGACCACCTGCTCCCAGCCGCGTTCCATCACCACCGCGACCAAGCGGTTCGGCAGCACACCCTGCGCTTGCAGTCGGGCGCCGAGTTGTCGGGCCTCAAAACGAAGCTGGGCGTACGTCAGTTGCCGCGTACCGATCACCGCCAGTGCATCCGGTGTAGCGAGGGCCTGACGTTCGAACAGTTCGTGCATCAACGGCAATGTTTGTTGATTATCGACCGGCGCTGGCAACCGCGCCTGTGGCAGAAGTTGTGGCGTATTCGCGCCCCAGGCTGCCGACTCGCACAGGCTGTCGAGCAGGGTGTTATAGGCGACGAACATCTGCTCGATCATGCCTTGCGGGAACAGTTCGTCGATGCTGTCCCAGTTGAACAGCAGGCGCCCTTCCAGCTCCAGCAAGGTGTGGTCGAGCCACACCTGCGGGGTCTGGGTGATGCTGTGCATGTGCTTGGCATTCAATGCGTCGGCCAGGTTGAATTCGGCCAGCTCCGGCGCCGCTTCCGACAGCGTGCTGTTGAACACGATCGGCATCGCCGTCTGCTGCACGCCCCGGGCCTGGGATAATTCGCGCAGTACCCGCACGCCGCTGACCACCGAATGGTCGATGTCGCGCCACAGTTGCGCCTGCACCGCGCGGGCCTTGTCGGTGAAACTCTGCGAACCGTCGATGCCGACTTCCAGCAGCACCAGCGAGGTGAAGTCGCCGATGATTTCATCGACATCCGGGTGCAACGGCATGCGGTTAAACAGCGGCAGGCTCAGGGTGAAACGTGGGGTGCGGCTCCACAACGCCAGCACTTCGCTGAACGCGGTCAGCAGCATCACCGACGGCGTCACCGCAAACTGTTTGGCCACGGCTTTGAGCTGCGTCCACTGCGCCGCCGACATGTCGCGGTCGCGGCGGGTGAAGTGCGGGTTGGCGATGCTTTCCGGCTGGCGTACCAGCGGCAGGTCCGGCGCGGGGGCCAGCGTGGTCACCCGCTCACGCCAGTAGCCCAGCGCCTGCTCGTAGCGGCGGCCATTACGCAGCTGCTGTTCGGCCAGCACATAGTCGCGGAAGGTCAGGCCCGGTTCCGCCAGCTCCAGGTTCGGATCGACGTAGAACGCCATCAGTTCGCGGGCGAGAATCTGCGTGCTCGCGGCGTCGACGATCAGCGCATCGAGGCTGATGTGCAGATGAGTGATGCCGTCATCGAGTAGCGACAGGCTGAACTCGAACAGCGGCCAGCGACTGGCGTCCAGCACCTGATGGGACTGGCGTTCGCGGGTCGCTTCCAGCGTGCGCTGCGCCACATCGGCGGGCAACCCGCGCAGGTCGCTGCGCGGCATATGGTACGTCGGCACCTGCGTCAGCACCTGTTGCGTGCCGTCGCTGAGGAACACCACGCGCAGCATGTCGTGGCGCTGGATCATGTGATTCAAGGCCTGTTCGAAACGTTCGGCGTCGAACTCGGGAATGCGCAGTTCTTCGTAACCGTGGGCGCTGACGCCGCCGAGGCTGACCGTCGCCTCGCGCCCGAACCAATAGGCCTGCTGGATATCGGTCAGGGGGAACGGTTCATGTCGATTAGCGCGATCCGGTTCGATCTGAATGAACGCCGGTTCAACGCTTTGCTCTTCACGCGACACCTGCGTCACCAGATCCAGCAACACCGGAGTCTGGAACAGACTGCTCAGGGACAGTTGCGCGCCCATGCGCTGGTTGATCGCATAGATCATCCGCGTCGCCAGCAGCGAGTGGCCGCCGAGGTCGAAGAAGTTGTCGTGAATACCAACCCGTTCGCACTTGAGCACTTCGGCCCAGATCTCGGCCATTTGCCGTTCGGTGTCATTGCGCGGCGCCTCGTAGGTCGCCCCGGCGCTGCGTTCCGGTGCCGGCAGCGCCTGGCGGTCGAGCTTGCCGTTGCGGGTCAGCGGCAGTTGCGACAGGCGAACCCAGGCACTCGGGATCATGTGTTCGGGCAACTGGCGTTGCAGTTCAGCACGCAGGCATTCAGGGGTCGCGGTGCCGACCACATAGGCCACCAGACGCTTGTCCCCGACCACGTCTTCGCGCAGCAACACGGCGGCTTCCTGCACACCGGGTTGTTGATGCAACAGGCTGTCGATCTCGCCGAGTTCGATGCGGAAGCCACGCAATTTCACCTGTTGGTCGATGCGTCCCAGGTATTGCACGTTGCCGTCGGCCTGGAATGTCGCGAGGTCGCCGCTGCGGTACATCCGTGCGCCCGGCTCGGCACTGAACGGGTCCGGCAGGAAGCGTTCGGCGGTCAGGTCCGGGCGGTTCAGGTAGCCCCGGGCCAGGCAGGCGCCGGCGATGTACAACTCGCCCGCCACGCCGACCGGCACCGGATTCAGATATTCGTCCAGCACATACAGCCGCGCGTTGGCGATGGGACGGCCGATGGGCGGCGCGTCCGGCCAGGATTCGGCCTCGTTGCAATCGAGGCTGAACTGGCTGACCACATGGGTTTCGGTCGGCCCGTATTGGTTATGCAACTGCGCACCGCCGAGCCCACGGACAAAACCACGCAGCTCGTCATTGATTTGCAGGGCTTCACCGGCGGTGATGATTTCGCAACCACCGGCCGGCATCGGTGCACCCGCCTCGGTCAGGCCGGCGAGTTGCTGCAACACGGCGAACGGCAGGAACGCCCGCTGCACGCCTTCGGCCACCAGGGTCGGGCGAAGTGCGGCGAGGTCCTTGCGGCTGTCTTCGGTCATCAGCAACAGGCTGCCGCCCTGGCAGAGCGTGCTGCAGATTTCCTGGAACGAAACGTCGAAGTTCAGCGAGGCGAATTGCAGCACACGCTGCGGTGCCGTGGCTTGATCGAGCTGCCAGTTAATCAGGTTGTCCAGCGCGCGACGGCTGTGGGCCACGCCTTTCGGGCGTCCGGTGGAGCCGGAGGTGTAGAGCACGTAGCCGAGGTGGTCCGGGCTCACCGTGACCTGCGGATCATCCGTCGGGTGGTGTGCCCATTGCGCTGCGTCAGTGTCCAGGCAGCAGATTTTCGCCTCGTTAGCCGGTAGCCCGGTCATCAGGCTCGATTGCGTCAGCAGCAAGGTCGGCGCCGCATCGCTGAACATGAACGCCAAACGTTCGCTCGGGTAAGCCGGGTCAAACGGCACGTACGCCGCACCGGCCTTGAGGATCGCCAGCAGGCCGATGACCATGTGCGGCGAGCGTTCCAGGCACAGGCCGACGCGATGTTCGGGGCCGACACCTTGTTCGATCAGGTAATGCGCTAGGCGGTTGGCCGCGCGATTCAGTTCGCCGTAACTCATTTGCTCACGGTCGGCGAGCAGCGCCACGGCGTGGGGCGTTTGCCGGGCAAGGGTTTCAAAACGCGTCACGCAACCGGGCAACGACACGGTATCCCGCGCGGTGCGGTTCCAGTCATGAACGATTTGCTGGTGCTGCTCGGCGTTCAGCAGCTTGATCGCGGCCAGCGACTGCTCGCTGTCCTCGACCATCTGCGTCAGCACCCGGCGCAGGTACTCGCCGAACTGCTCGACGGTGCCGCGCTCGAACAGGCCCGAGGCATATTCCAGGCCACCGACGATCTGCCCGTCGCGCTCATGGAGCGCCAGTTGCAGATCGAACTTGGCCACGTGATGGCTGCTCTCGACCGGCGTAACGTCGAGCCCGGTCAGCAGCAGGTCGGAATCCTGACCCTGTTCCCAGGCAAACAGCACCTGGAACAGCGGACTGTGGGCCAGACTGCGCGGCGGGTTGAGCAATTCCACCACTTGCTCGAACGGCAGGTCCTGATGTTCCTGAGCCTCCAGTGCCACCCGCCGCGCCTGTTGCAGCCATTGCGCCACGGACGGCGTCCCGGACTGAGTCATGCGCAGCGCGAGGGTGTTGACGAAGAAACCGATCAGCCCTTCCAGTTCCTGCTGCGGACGGTTGGCCGATGGCACGCCGATCACCACGTCGCTTTGCCCGGAAAGACGCGACAGCAGCAGTGAAAAACCGGCCAGCAGAGTCATGAACAACGTGGTGCCTTGCTGCATGCCCAGGGCTTTCAGGCGTGCGGTCAGGGCGGCGTCGAAGACCAGCGGGACAAAACCACCGAGGTAATCCTGCACGGGCGGGCGCTTGTGATCGGTCGGCAACTCCAGCAGCACCGGCGCGCCGCTGAGAGTTTCGCGCCAGTAACGGCTTTGCTGCTCCAGCACGTCGCCGGACAGCCATTGCTTTTGCCACACCGCGTAATCCACGTACTGCACCGGCAAGGGCGGCAGCGGATCGTCGCGATCCTGCAACGCCGCTGCATACAGCTGACCGAGCTCGCGGGTGAGCACGCCCATCGACCAGCCGTCAGAAATGATGTGATGCTGGGTCAGCAGCAAGACATGGTCATCCGCCGCCAGCCGCAGCAGGCTGACCCGCATCAGCGGACCCCGGCTCAGGTCGAAGGGTCTGGCGCCTTCCTCGTCGATCAAGCGGCTCAGGCGTTCTTGCGCATCGAGCCCCTGCAAGTCAGTGACCGTCAGCCGGACACTGTGCGCAGGCGGCGAAACCAACTGCCGCCCTTCCCCTTCAACGGCGATGAACGTCGTGCGTAGCGCCGCATGACGCGCCACCAGTTGATTGAAGCTGCGTTCCAGTGCCGGCACGTCCAGCGAACCGCGCAAACGCAGGTTCAACGGCATGTGATAGGCAGCGTTGCCACCCTCCATTTGTGCCAGAAACCACAGGCGCTGCTGAGCAGACGACAACGTTTGCGCGCCCGAGCGTTCAAGGGCCGTGATGGCCGGGCGAGCCGCCGCCTGACTGGCTTGCAGCCGTTCGGCGAACGCCGCCAGAACCGGTGCGGCAAACAGCGCCGAGGGCGCCACTTCCAGCCCCAGCGCATGACGAACCTGCGCCAGCACGCGCATCACCAGCAGCGAGTGACCGCCGAGGGCGAAGAACTGATCCTCACGCCCTACCCGCTCCAAGCCGAGCACGTCGGCCCAGATCGCGGCGAGTGCGGTTTCCAGCGAGCCTTGGGGTGGCTGGTATTCCTGCTGATCGAACGCCTCGACGTCCGGCGCTGGCAGATTTGGGCGATCGACCTTGCCGTTGGCGGTCAGCGGCAGTGCATCGAGACGCACGAAAGCGGTCGGCACCATGTAGTCCGGCAGGCTGATTTGCAGTTGTTCGCGCAGTGAGCGCGGGCTCAGCGTTGAGTCTGGTTTTTCGCAGTAGTAAGCGACCAATCGCGGTTCACCGGGACTGTCCTGGCGCAGCAACACCACGCTTTCGCGCACGCCCGGAATGTCCGCCAACCGGGTTTCGATTTCCCCCAGTTCCAGACGCAGGCCGCGCAACTTGGCCTGGGAATCGTTGCGGCCAAGGAATTCCAGTTGGCCGTCGGCCCGGTAACGCGCCAGATCGCCGGTGCGATACAGACACTCGCCCGCCACGAACGGGCTGTCGATGAAACGCTCGGCGGTCAGTTGCGGCAGGTTCAGATAACCGCGCGCCACGCCGACGCCACCGATGTACAGCTCGCCCGCGACACCCTCGGCAACCGGTGCGCCGTCAACGTCGAGCAGGTAAATCCGGGTGTTGGGCAGTGCCCGGCCGATGGGCAGCACTGGGTCGATCTGGCTGTTTTCGGTGAGCTCGAAACAGGTGCTGTCGATGCTCGCTTCGGTCACGCCGTAGGCCTGGACAATCTGCACGCGATCACCGCAAAGCCTGCGCAATTGCCGCGCGCTGTGGGCGGTCCAGATGTCGGAGCCGCAGACCACGGTGCGCAGGAACGACAGGTCGTGGCCGGTCTCTTCGACCCACGCCAGCAGCGGATTGAGCAGCGCCGGGACGAAGTCGGCAAAGCCGATCTGCGACTCGCGCATCAGCCGATACAGAGCCGGCGGATCCATCAGAGTGTCCCGTGGGCAGAGCACCAGCGTGCCGCCAAAACCTAGCGCACGGATCAGGTCGGCGCTGAACACGTCGAAGGAAAAACCCGCCATCTGCAGATGATTGATCGGCTCGCCCAACTCATAGAGTTGCGCCCAGTCAGCGCTCACGGCGACCAGCCCGCGATGCTCGACCATCACGCCTTTCGGGATGCCGGTGGAGCCGGAGGTGTAGATCACGTAAGCCAGGTGACGGGGTGTCAGGCCAATCGCCTGAGGGTCGGGGTTGTCAGCCGGGAGCGAAGCCCAATCACTGGCGTCGGCCAGATCCAGCAGCGTCGGGGTGGTCGCCGACTGTTGGAGCGCCGCCCGCAAAACACCGCGCGCCTGGCCGTGGGTCAGTACCACCGGCGGTGCGCTGTCGGCCAGCATGTGCGCCAGCCGAGCCTGCGGGTATGCCGGGTCCAGCGGCACATAGGCGCCGCCGGCCTTGAGCACCGCGAGTACGCCGATGAGCATCTCCAGCGAACGCTCCAGACACAGCCCGACCCGCACGTCCGGCCCGACCCCGAACTTGCGCAGCTGATGGGCCAACCGGTTGGCGCGGGTGTTCAGTTCACGATAACTGAGCGCCTCCTGCTGCCAGCGTGCGGCAATCGCCTCGGGGTTGCGCAGCACCTGCGCCTCAAACAGACCGTGCACGCACAGGTCTGCATCGAACGGTTTCAAGGAGCAAACGTCGGGCTGCGCGGGATTCGTCCCACGCAAGGAAGTGTTATCGAGCATCGGAGGCTACCGTCCATGACTACTTTATTTTTGTGATCAGGCCGGGACAGAAATGCCCCGCCAGTCAGGCCCCGGCATCAGATGCCGGCACGGTCATTCGAATTCAGGAGGATGGCGCGGCGCGCGCGTGCAGACTCGCGTTCAACGCGGGCACACGGAGAAATTCGGGGGGAGACAGGCTGGAGAAAAACGCCGCCGCGCGGTCGGCGCAGGCAACTGGAAAGTGGGCCGGATCATTGGCGACAGACGTCGCCCCGTTCATTGCATCGACGATTGCAAACCGCGTGACCAATTGAAACCTCGACTTCCATTTGAGGGTCAACGACGAGGAACAACCTGCGCGGGGATGACAGCGCCAGGGTGGTCCCGATCGGCTGCGACTGCCGGGTCTGTAGACACACGGCAATCTTCTGGCGCCGGGTTTGTGACCCGAGGCGCCGGCGGATAATAACCACGTTTTTTGTTAGGGAGGCAAACAAAATGTAGGAAATTTGCTAAATAAATATCGGACGTTTCCTACATGGTTGTGACGATGGCAAAGGGACAGGGATGTCAAAAATGCTCGTACACCGTACCGCCGTTTCCTGCTGGCCACGGGCATCGAAAACCGCTGCAGCGTCTTGAGTGGCCAGCGAAAAAGTCACCGCGCGACCTACCTCGATAGCCGGGCGCTAACAAGCGCTAACAACGCATAACTGGCAGTCATTCGGCTGTGAAGGCAGGCTTGAACCTCACCGCTGAACGCCGGCCCACCTGCAAATCTTTTCGGCAGCCGCGCTCAGTCGAACGATGGTTTTGCGAGGGATTCGACCATGGCTGAAGGTTATCGCCACACTTGCCTGTGCGAGTCAGACCGGCTCGGCAACGACGAATTGTATGCCTTGGTCGCGGGCGCCGTCCGGCATGGCCGGGGTGAGGCGCAACAGCTGTTCGCGACGGTGACACCGTTGCTTATCGCCTTCTACGAAGGTCAGGTGCAGGCCGGGCGGATCCGTCGCGAAGACACCGGCAGCCTCGTTCAGCAAGCCTTCAGGGCGCTCTATCAGGAACAGGCCGCCCATGACCCGAGCTTTCCGTTTCGCGCCTGGCTGATCGAGATCGCCCGCTCGACCCTGCTCGACAATCTTGGCCATCGCGGCGCTGATGCCGTGGCCACGGCCGACGCGCTGGCGGGTGCATCTGCACGGGAATGTCATGAACCCACGCGGGCCACATGAACCGCCCTCCACGCTGTGAAATGCTTTTCAGGGAATGCCCATGATCGATATCGAAAAAACCCTCTACTCCGCGCATACCTGCACCACAGGCGGCCGCGAGGGCACAGGACGCAGTGACGATGGCCGACTGGATCTCAAGCTGTCGCCCCCGGGTGCGCCCGGCTCCGGAACCAACCCCGAGCAATTGTTCGCCGTGTGCTGGTCGGCCTGTTTCCTCGGCTCACTGCGCCACGCCTGCAACGCGCGCAAGATCGTTTTTCCGGCCATGGCCGGGGTAAATGCTCAAATCGACCTGGTCCACGGCGAGCACGGGTTCTTCCTGCAAGCGAAACTGGCGGTGTCACTGCCGGAGATCGAACCGCAAGTCGCGCAGCAACTGATCGACGCGGCACACCAGAACTGCCCCTACTCCAAGGCCACGCGCAACAACATCAAGGTCAGCATCACCCTCACCTGATGCGTCTTTTGCCGACACCAAAACCCAATCCATTCCAACCACACCTTCGTACTATCCGGCGACACCATGGTGCAATAGATCGCGCTCGGGGCTTTTGATGTGATGGCGGGAAACCGACAAAAGCCAGGAGTTGCGCATGAACAAGCTGACGACTGCCGCGGGCGCGCCCGTGGTTGATAACAACAACGTACAGACCGCCGGCCCCAGGGGCCCGATGCTGTTGCAGGACGTATGGTTGCTGGAAAAACTGGCGCACTTCGATCGGGAAGTCATCCCCGAGCGGCGCATGCACGCCAAGGGTTCCGGTGCGTTCGGCACCTTCACCGTCACCCACGACATCAGCCGCTTCACCAAAGCCAGACTGTTTTCCAGCGTGGGCAAGACCACCGATGTGTTCGTCCGTTTCTCGACCGTGGCCGGTGAGCGTGGCGCGGCGGATGCCGAGCGCGATATCCGTGGATTCGCCATCAAGTTCTACACCGAGCAAGGCAACTGGGATCTGGTGGGCAACAACACGCCGGTGTTCTTTCTGCGCGATCCGTTGAAATTCCCCGACCTCAACCATGCGGTCAAACGCGACCCGCGCACCAATATGCGCAGCGCGCGCAACAACTGGGATTTCTGGACGTTACTGCCGGAAGCACTGCATCAGGTCACGATTGTCATGAGCGATCGTGGCCTGCCGCGCACCTACCGCCACATGCACGGTTTCGGCAGCCACACCTTCAGTTTCATCAGCCCGGCGAACGAACGTTTCTGGGTGAAGTTCACCTGGAAAACCCAACAAGGCATCGAGAACCTGACCGATCAACAAGCCGCAACACTGATCGGCGATGACCGCGAAAGCGCCCAGCGCGACCTGTACAACGCCATCGAAGAAGGCCACTTCCCGCAATGGAAGCTCTACGTACAAGTGATGCCGGAGCTGGACGCCGAGACCTACCCGATCAATCCGTTCGACCTGACCAAAGTCTGGCCTCACGCGGATTACCCGCTGATCGAAGTCGGCGTGCTCGAACTCAACCGCAACCCGGACAACTACTTCGCCGACGTCGAACAGGCGGCCTTCAACCCGGCCAACGTGGTGCCCGGCATCAGCTTCTCACCGGACAAAATGCTCCAGGCCCGGCTGTTCTCCTATGGCGATGCCCAGCGCTATCGCGTCGGCGTCAACCATCATCAGATCCCGGTGAACGCGCCGCGCTGCCCGGTCAACAGCTATCACCGTGACGGCCAGATGCGCACCGATGCGAACGCGGGCAGCACAATCGGCTACGAGCCCAACAGCTATGGCGAGTGGGCCGAGCAACCGGATTTCAGCGAACCGCCGCTGGCCCTGAAAGGCAGCGCCGGGCACTGGAACCACCGCAAGGACGACGACTACTTCTCGCAACCAGGCGCGCTGTTCCGGGCCATGTCGCCCGCCCAGCAACAGGTTTTGTTCGACAACACCGCGCGCTCGATCCATGGCGCCAGCGCTCAGACCCGGCAACGCCACATCGATAACTGCACCCAGGCCGATCCGGCGTACGGTGCGGGTGTTGCGCAGGCCATCGAAGCGCTGGGCTGATCCGCAATGGCATAAACAAGGCAAGCAGGACAAGCAGGAGTGATCCTGTTTGCCCTGCTGCCGTGGTCAGTCCTCGACGATGCTTTTCGCCTCAAGAAACGCTTCCAGCCCCGACACCCCGAATTCCCTGCCGATCCCCGACTGCTTGACCCCGCCAAACGGTGCCAGCAGCTCCGGTGCGATCCGGTTGATCAACACCGAACCGGCCTCCAGGCGCGCAGCGATGCGTCGGCCCCGTTCCGCCTCGCGGGTGAACACATACGCCTGCAATCCGTAGACGCTGGCATTGGCGATGCGGATGGCGTGTTCTTCATCGTCATAGGCGATGATCGACAGCACCGGGCCGAAGATCTCTTCCCGGGCAATGTCCATGTCATTGCTGACTTCGGCAAACACCGTGGGCTTGACGAAATAGCCCTGGCTCAGCCCGGCAGGCCGGCCCTCCCCGCCGACGATCAATCGCGCGCCCTGCTCCAGCCCGCGCCGGATAAAACCCTGCACGCGATCAAACTGCGCCTGGTTGACCAACGGGCCGATGGCCGTCGCCGGATCATGGGGATTACCGACCACTATGGCGTCGACCAAGGCTCTTACCCGCTCGATCACCTGCGGCAGGAACGCGCGCGGCACCAACAGCCGTGTGCCGGCGACGCAGGCCTGGCCGTTGTTCATGAAGGCGGCATTCAGCGCCATGGGGATGGCCGCTTCGAGATCTGCATCGTCGAGCACGATGGACGCCGACTTGCCGGTGAGCGACAGACTCACCCGCTTCATGGTCTCGATACCCGCGCGGGCAATGAGTTTTCCGGTGGCGGTGGAACCAGTGAACGAAATCTTCGCGATGTGCGGGCTGGTGCTGATCTCGTCGCCCACATCGCTCCCACGGCCCAGGACAATATTGATCACCCCGTTTGGCAGTTCCGCACGGTGCAAGGCGAGCGCGAGCACCTGGGTCTGCAACGGGCTGAGTTCGCTCGGCTTGATGACCGAGGCGCAGCCGCCGGCAATCGCCGCCGCCAGTTTGCTGCACACCGTACCGGCGGTGCTGTTCCAGGGCGCGAACAATGCCGATACCCCAACCGGTTCCATCACGACGCTTGCACGGCCCACAGGCCGCACCAGCTCGTAGTTTTCGAGAATCTGCGCCGCGTTGACGAAGGATTGCGAGGCGTACTGGCTGACCCATTGCGCACGGGCCAACGGTGCGCCGTATTCCTCGATGGCGGTGTCGCGTATCTCCTCGGTGCTCTCCAGCACCGCCGCCTGCAGGCGCTTGAGCATGTCGATGCGCTCGGCTTTCGAGGTGCGGCCCATCGTGACTTGCGCACGCTGGGCGGCGGCGATGGCTTGCCTGGCATCGTCGCGATTGGCCAGGGTGACCGTTCCGATGACGGACTCCGTCGCCGGGTTGATGCATTCGATCGTTTCGCGGCCCTGAACGGGCACGAACGCACCATCGATGTAGCTGTGCTTGATAGTCCACATGGCGATTTTCCCAAGGGTTGAAACAGCAACGCCCGGAACATCCGGGCGTTGATCAGGGCGACGGTTCAGTCGGGTAATGACTCGCGGCTGAAGGCCTGCACCTCCTGCACCAGACCACGAGCGGCCATTTCCACCAGTTGCCGGCCTTTTTCCGGCGAAGCCTGGGCCGGGTCCGAGCCCATGCGGCCGTCCGGGTGACGGGCACGGAAGTCCGCCGCTTCCCGGATCGGCCCCCAATTGGCGATCTGCGGCGAGTAGTCGGCCGACTTGATGGAGTCGGGGTAGGCCCATTGGGTCACGGCGATTTCCGAAGGGGTCGCGTGAATGCCGTGGCCGGTCGGGAACTGCTCGCGCGCCAGCTCGTTGACCCCTTCCAGGTCCCACCAGTTGCACAGCTTCAGGGCGAACCCGGCTTTGCGTCGGGCAAAACTCGCTTCGGCGTACAGCTCCGAAAACGCCGCTTCGATTGACGCGATGTTGCCGCCGTGGCCATTGAGGAAAAAGATCTTTTCAAAGCCATGGGCGGCCAGCGAACGGGTCCAGTCGGCGATGGCGGCGATGAACGTCGAGGGCCTGAGCGAGATGGTGCCGGGGAAGCCGAGGTGATGTTGCGCCATGCCGATGTTGAAGGTCGGGGCAATCAGGATATCGGCGTTTTTCTGCGCTTCATGGGCGATGATTTCCGGGCACATCCAGTCGGTGCCCAGCAGGCCGGTCGGCCCGTGCTGTTCGTTGGAACCGATCGGGATGACGATGGTGCGGCTGCGTTCGAGGAATTGGGCGATTTCGGACCAGGTCGATAGGTATAAAAGCATCAGGATTCTCACTCTTCGAAGGTTCCTCGCGGAACGAGGCTGGGTGTTCAGTGCACCTGCAACAGCAGTGTCATTGATACCACCCGCCTCCCTTCGACGACAGAATACGAAGGTATCGGAATCGCCGGAACGCGCTAATCGCGAACGAGAAATTCACGGGGCGATTCACCCATCACCCGTCTGAACATGGCACTGAAGGCACTCTGGCTGGCGTAGCCCAGATCCCGGGCAATCACCCCGACGGATTGCCCCTTGTCGAGCCGGTCGATGGCGGTCGCCAGCCGCACCTGCTGCAGCCAGTGGCGGAAATTCAGGCCGGTTTCATTGACGAACAGCCGTATCAGCGTGCGCGAACTGGCACCGACCCGGTCTGCCCAATAGCCGATGGAATGGTCTTGTCCGGGATCCTGCAGAATCGCCTCGCACACCGTGACCAGTCGCCGGTCGACCGGCCATGGCACTTCGATCGGCAACGTCCGCGCCGCCTGCAATTCACTGAGTATCAACGCCACGATGTGCGCGTTGCGGCCTTCCTGCGGGTATTCGATCGGCTGCTCGGCCAGGGCCAGAATCAACTCGCGCAGCAGTCCGGGGATCTCCAGTACTTTGCAGTGATGGCCCAGCCCTGCGCAGACCTGCGGCTCGATGTAGATCGAGCGCATCTTGACCGCGCTGAGCATCAACTGGTCGTGGATCATTCCGGGCGGAATCCACAGCGCCCGTTTCGGCGGCAGGATCCACAAGCCGCGCTCGGTGGCCACCCGCATCACGCCGTTCGAGGCATACAGCAACTGCCCGTGCCGATGCACGTGCGGTTCGTTGTATTCGCCGGTGGCCTGATCGCGCACCAGTACGGTCATCACTCGCGGCACGTCCTGATAGTCGGGATAACGTTCGCTGCGCGGCGCGGAATCACGCCTGGCAATGACCTTGCGCACCTCTCGTTTCATCGGCTGGAGTCTCCTGAAAACAGACTTTGATCGTGTTAAAGCGGCGATTGTCACTTTGGCGACAAACCCTGGCATTTGCCATGGCCAGCCCATTGTTAGCCTTGCGCTCATTGTTCATCAATGAGGCCTTTCCCATGGCAATCACCCGCAATCTCTCCGGCCACCAGCAGAGCTTCACGGCGGTGATCGGCCTGCTGATCCTGTCCATCGCCCTGCGGCCGCCGATCATTTCGGTGGGGCCGATTCTGTTGCTGATCCAGCAGCACTTTCAGTTGAGCTACACCCAGGCCGCGCTGCTGACCTCGATTCCTGACGTGTGCATGGGTGTGTTCGCGCTGGTGGTTCCGAGCCTGGCCAGGCGCTTCGGGATCGATCGCAGTGTGGTGGTCGCCCTGACGTTGTTGGGCGCCTCGACCTTGTTGCGGGCGATCTCGCCGAATGCATTCTTCCTGCTCGGCAGTACGTTCTTTGCCAGCATCGGCATTGCGGTTGCCGGCGCGATGACCGGCGCGTGGATCAAGACTCACTTTGCGCAACGCCCGGCGCTGTTCATGGGCATCTATGCCGGCGGCTTGAGTCTGGGCGCGACCCTCGCGGCGGTGCTCAGCGCACCGATTGCCGAGCTGGCGCAAGACTGGCGAGTCAGCGCCGGAGTCTGGAGCGTGCTGTGCCTCACCGCCATCGCCAGTTGGGTGTGGATGGCACGCCGTTTTGCGACACCGGCGCCTGTAGTGAAATCGTCGTCGAGTCCGAGCAAACGCCTGCCCTGGCGCAATCCGCAGGCCTGGCTGATCGCGTTGAATTTCGGGGCCGGGCAATTCGTGGTCTACGCCCTCTTCGCCTGGATGGCGCCCGCCTCGGTGGAAGCGGCCACGTCGAGTGTTTCCCCGGGCGTCCTGCTGGGCATTTTTACTGCAGTGTTCGCCGTGGCCAGCGTGGGTGCGGGCCTGATTCCGGGCAAGGCCCACGACCGGCGCGGTTTGCTCGGGTGGTCGGCGTTGCTGGCCCTGCTCGGGGTGGGCGGCATGGCGTTCCTGCCGGCGTACTGGCCGATGCTGTATGTGGTGCTCGCGGCCATCGGGCTGGGCATGGGCTTTACCGTGGCCATGACCTTGCCGCTGGATCACGCCCGCACCAGCGAACAGGCCGGATTGTGGACGGTGTTCATGTTGTTCATCGGTTACCTGATCGCCGCGCTCGGGCCGTTGCTGTTCGGTGCCCTGCGCGAATACGCCGGACACTATGGCCCGGCGTACACCTTGCTGTTCGCGGTACTGCTGTTGATGCTCGCCATCACCCCCCTGCTCAGACTGGCACCGGCAACTTCGCCGCAGGTGTCCGTTGCCTGAGCGGGGGGTGACAGACCTGCGACGCGCCTCGGCACGTCGCAGGGTTTCAGTTGGCCGCCGCGGCTTTTTCAATCAGCCGGGCTACCGGTGCCGGATTCGACACCATCACCACGTGCGAGGCGCCCTTCACCACCTCAACGGCCTTGGCATCTGCACGCTTGGCCATGAACGCCATCGCCTGGGGCGGGATGTTCTTGTCCTTGTCGCCGTAGATGTACCACGACGGAATGTGCTTCCAGGCCGGCGTTCCGGCCTGCTCGTTCAGCGCCGCTTCGGTGACCGGGCGCTGGGTCGCGGCCATCAGCGCCGCTTGTGCAGCCGGGACATCGGCGGCGAACTGGTCGTGGAACTTGCTCTGCTGGATGTACAGGTCCTTGCCGCCGTCGGCCAGCGCAACCGGTGGTGCCAGCGTTGGTCCGAGGGTGCTGCCGGGAAACTTGCCGGCCAGCCAGGCAACGGTTTCACCGGCTTCGGGGGCAAAGGCGCTGACGTAGACCAGCGCTTTGACATTGGCATGATCGTTGGCCGCATCACTGATGACGTTGCCGCCATAGGAGTGACCGACCAGCACCACCGGCGACTGGATGCTGCTGAGCAACGCCGATACCGCTGCGCCATCGCTCTTGACGCCGCGCAGCGGATTGGCGGCGGCGATCACCGTGTAGCCATCCTTTTCGAGAATCTTCGCCACGCCGTTCCAGCTCGACGCGTCGGCAAACGCGCCGTGCACCAGCACCACCGTGGGTTTGGCGGTTTGGGCGAAGGCATTGGCACCCAGGCACAGGCCCGCAGCGATGCTCAGTGCAATCAGTGTTTTTTTCATCGGGATGTTCCTCGTATGACGGATTCAGGGAGCGTATCGAGTGAAGACAAAATCGTGGTTCTGCACCCGCGCCTGATGGCAGGCAAAGCAGGTCTGGTGCTGGGCTTCGTCGGCGGGTTTGCCGTTAATGAAACGGCCGAATCCCCAGCCACCGGTCGAGGCGTATTTGCGCGAGTCTTTGACCATCACCTGAACGGTGGTGGCCGCTCCCGGAATCGAGGCCGGCTCGAACTCCGGCGACTGCACGTGTTTCCACGCCAGCTTCACCAGCACCGTGCCGTCGGGAAACGGCAGCGTCTTGCTCTGGTAAGCCTTGATCGCCCGGTCGTTGCCCAGCACCGCGCGCAGTTCATCCAGCGGCGCAGCTTCCTGGGCCGGCGCAATCAGCGCCCACTGGCGATAGTTTTTCGGCAGCTTCACGCCGTAGATCGGCGAGGCGTCGCCGTCATCGGCCTGGCCCAAAGCTACGCCGGTGGCCGCCAGTGCCGCGAGCGCAATGGCCGCTGGCAGCACGGCCCAATGGTTGAATTTCATGGTCGGATCCCCTTCGGCCGGCAATCAGAGATGATCGGCATCGATCACCGCCTGGGCGAACGCTTGCGGCGCTTCCTGCGGCAGGTTGTGGCCGATGCCGCCGCTGATCAGCCGGTACTCGTACTTGCCGGTAAAGCGTTTGGCGTAGGCCTCGGCCGGTGGGTGCGGCGCACCATTGGCGTCGCCCTCCAGGGTGATGGTCGGCACGCTGATCGAGGGGAATGCCGCGAGTTTTTTCTCCAGCGGATCGTATTGCGCTTCCCCTTTGATCAGCCCCAGGCGCCAGCGGTAGTTGAAGATCGACACGGCGACGTGATCCGGATTCTGCAACGCGACGGCGCTGCGCTCGTAAGTCGCGTCGTCGAAGGTCCACTTCGGCGAGGCCAGCTGCCAGATCAGTTTGGCGAAGTCGTGGGTGTTCTTTTCGTAGCCCAGACGGCCGCGCTCGGTCGCGAAGTAGAACTGATACCACCACTGCAACTCCGCCGCCGGCGGCAGCGGCGTCTTGCCGGCGTCCTGGCTGCCGATCAGGTAACCGCTCACCGCCACCAGCGCTTTCACCCGCTCGGGCCAGAGCGCGGCGACGATGTCGGCAGTACGCGCGCCCCAGTCATAGCCGCCAAGCACGGCCTGCTTGATCTTCAGGGCGTCCATGAAGTCGATCAGATCTTTGGCCAATGCCGCCGGCTGGCCGTTGCGCACGGTTTTGGCAGACAGGAAACGCGTGTCGCCATAGCCGCGCGCGTAGGGAATCAGCACCCGATAGCCCTTCTGCGCCAGCGCCGGGGCGACATCGGTGTAGCTGTGAATGTCGTAGGGCCAGCCGTGCAGCAGGATGACCACCGGACCGTCGGCCGGACCGACTTCGGCGTAGGACACGTCCAGCAGTCCGGCCTTGACGTGTTTCAGCGCGCCGAACGAAACATGGGTGCCGGCAGTAATGGCGTCGATCTTGCCGGCGGGCACTTCGGCGGCGCTGGCGTATGCCGAAGCGATGCCCAGCGCAAGCGCCAGGATCGAACCGGCGAGCACGCGCCGGGATGGGGTTACAGCCTTAAAGTCAGTCATGCCGAGTCTCCCTCGTGAACCGCCGGGCGGCGGTTCCGGGCTTTGTGGTCAAGGGCTTAGGGTTGAAGTGCTTGCGGATTGCAGGGTTAGCGGGCTGCCTGCGCAGCGGTTTTCTGCGCGGCCGCGCGCAGTGGCCGGAAGGCTTCGCGCAGTTCTTCGCTGAACAATTGCGGTTGCTCCCAAGCCGCGAAGTGACCGCCCTTGCTGACTTCGCTGAAGTAGGCCAGCGACGGATAGGCGCGCTGCGACCAGACTTTCGGCGCCCGGTAGATTTCGTGGGGGAACACGGTGATCGCCACCGGCACCTTGATGTCGGCAGTCTTCTGCGCGGCGGCGCTGAAGTTATTGTTGTTGTTCTCCCAGTAGAAACGGGAGGACGACGCCCCGCTGTCGGTCAGCCAGTACAGGCTGATGTCGTCGAGCATTTCATCGAGGCTCAGGACCTTCTCGGGCTGACCGTCGCTGTCGGTCCACGCGGCGAATTTTTCATACATCCAGGCTGCCGTGCCGGCGGGCGAATCGGCCAGCAGATAACCGATGGTCTGCGGTCGGGTCACCATCATCGCGCCATACGCGGCGTTGCGCCCGAAGAACTGGCTGAGCGAATTGAAGGCCGTCACCTCCGGCGCGGTCAGCCCCGCCGGGGCCGGGTCGCCGCTGTTGATCGGCTTGACCAGTTCCGGCGGCACGGTGGCCGGCATGTTCAGGTGGATGCCCAGCAAACCGGGCGGCGCCAGACGACCCAGCGCATCGGAAATCACCGAGCCGTGATCGCCGCCCTGGGACACGTAATGGCTGTAGCCCAGACGTTTCATCAACACATCCCAGGCCTTCGCCACCCGGTCAGGGCCCCAGCCGAGCTCGGTCGGTTTGCCGGAGAAACCATGGCCGGGAATCGACGGGATCACCACATCGAACGAGTCCTCGACCTTGCCGCCATAGGCCACGGGATCGGTCAGCGGGCCGATGGTCTTGAGGAATTCGAACTGCGAACCCGGCCAGCCGTGGGTGAGGATCAATGGCATCGCATTGGGGTTGCGCGAACGCACATGGATGAACTGGATGTCGACGCCGTCGATGGTGGTCACAAACTCCGGCAAGGCGTTGAGCTTCGCTTCAGCCTTGCGCCAGTCATAGCCGTCGCCCCAATACTTCACCAACGCCTGGACCTGCGCCAGTTGCACTCCCTGGGACACGTCGCCGACCGTTTCCTTGTCCGGCCAGCGAGTGTCGGCGATGCGTTTGCGCAGGTCGCTCAATTTCGCTTCGTCCACATGAATGGTGTACGGGCGAATGGCTTGCGCCGGATCCGCTGCCGGGGTCGCGGCCCAGACGCCGCTGCTGCCCGCGAGTACGGCAAGGCCGAGCACGCCGCCCCTGATGGATGACGCCAGGCAATGGCGCCAGGTAAGACCGGACGAAACCGCAACCATGATGGATCTCCTTGTAGTCATTATTCGAAAGGCATCGCCAATCGGATCAGACCACTGCGCTGGCACCGGGGCGATTACACGATGGTGTCGGTCGATACCTTGGTATGACGCGC
>Ga0207713_1000132_pt1 | contig 113216 bp, 93 predicted proteins | sample KBSS64metaG_FD_184404 | JGI IMG/M metagenome (GOLD analysis project Ga0207713, IMG submission 184404) | Switchgrass rhizosphere microbial communities from Kellogg Biological Station, Michigan, USA - KBS S6-4 metaG (SPAdes) (version 2) | ecosystem: Host-associated > Plants > Roots > Rhizosphere...
ACTCCTTCTCGGCGGTCGCGCTGATCGTGGTGATCATGGTGCATATTTACGCCGCGCTGTGGGTGAAGGGCACCATTACCGCGATGGTGGAAGGCTGGGTGACGAAGACCTGGGCGAAGAAGCATCACCCGCGCTGGTACCGTGAAGTGAAAGCGAAACGGACGAAGGATTGATAAAACAAATACGATAAATTTGCTGCCATGCAGCGGATATTATCGTAGCGAGCGCGCGTAATGGCAGGTAAAACGCAAGGTGAACAAGCGATTACGCGCTATTTTTATCGGTAATTATTAGAGGGTAATCAACATAAAACCGCTGATAATAACGCTGTTTTATGAATGTTTTGGTTATCCATATCAAAGAATCGCCGGACGACTCTGGTTATGTTGGCCGTTGCGCCCGGAGAAACGCCCGGGTTAATTCATCACTCGTTGTGGAAGGGGACCTGACAGGATGACGACGAAATCGCTAACGCTTTCTTTGGATGAACAACAGTCAATTCCTTTGAGTACGGTCTCGGGGACCCTGGGCTACCTCGGCATGGATATTCGTCCGCTGGCTTCCGCGGGGATATGCAGTTTCGACCCCGGCTTTGCTAACACCGCAGGCTGTAAGTCGGCCATCTCGTGGATCGATACTGAAAAGAGCATTCTGCTGCACCGCGGCTATCCGGTCGATCAGCTGGCGCGCCAGTGCGACTTCCTGGAAGTGGCGTGGATTCTGCTGCGCGGCGATGCGCCTGACGAAGCCAGCTATCAGGACTTCAAAAACACGATTACCCGCCATAGCCTGGTGCATGAGCAGATTGCCCGCATGTGCAGCAGCTTTCGTCGCGACTCGCATCCGATGGCCTTAATGTGCGCCCTGGTAGGCACCCTGGCGGCGTTCTATCACGATGTGCTGGACGTTGAAAATCCTGAGCACCGCGCGCTGGCCGCCACCCGCCTGCTGTCGAAAATGCCAACGCTCGCGGCGATGAGCTATAAGTTTTCAATTGAGCAACCGGCGCAGTATCCGCGCAACGATCTTTCCTATGCGGGGAATTTCCTGCATATGCTGTTTGCTATTCCGGCGGAACAGTATCAGCTGAATCCGGTGATTGAGCAGGCGATGAACCAGATCCTGGTGCTGCACGCCGACCATGGCCAGTGCGCATCGACGACCACCGTCCGGGCGGCGGGCTCCTCCGGGGCGAATCTCTTTGCCTGCGTCGCCGCCGGGCTCGCGTCTCTGTGGGGACCGGCCCACGGTGGGGCGAACGAAGCCAGTATGCGGATGCTGGAGGAGATCAACACCGTCGATCAAATTCCGGCGTTCCTGAGCAAAGCGAAACGCGACCCGCAGACGTTCCGTCGTCTGGGATTCGGTAACTCTCGCTACCGTCATCTTGACCCGCGCGCCGCTATTTTGCGCGAGACTTGTCATCGGGTTCTGGAAGAGCTGGGGATGTCCGACATGCCGTTGCAGGTGGCGATGGCCCTCGAAGAGGTGGCGCTGACCGACCCGTACTTTGTTGAAAATGGTCTGTCGCCGAGCGTGGATTTCTATACTGCGGTGATCCTCAAGGCGATGGGGCTGCCTTCATCGATGTTTGTGGTGATTACCGCCGTGGGCAGAACGCTTGGCTGGGTGGCGCACTGGAACGAAATGCATGAAGCGCCGCTGACGATTTATCGTCCGCGGCAGATTTATACCGGCGAACAGCGGCGGGATTACGTTTCACGGCGTGAAGGGAAATAACAGAGCGCGGTTTTGATATTGTGTTCGTATTGTTGCCGGGCGGCAGCTGTCGCCTTGCCCGGCCTACCAAACCCTGGTCGGTAGCCCGGATAAGGCGTCAGCCGCAATCCGGGATCGTACCGTTTGATTAACGAAACACCACCTGCGCCCAGCGGGCCAGCCCGGCGGTGACCGAGCCAAAATCATCGCCGCCGGCCACCGGAATGCCCGGCAGGTGTGCCGCCAGCGCTTTTTTGATCAACGGCGAGCGAGCGCTGCCGCCGGTCAGGTAAATCACATCCGGCTTGTCATTGCTGTTATCCAGCGCCAGCTGAACCTGCTCCATGATGCGGGCCAGCGGCTGATCCAGCGCCGCTTCCAGACCCTGCTGGCTGATGGCTGTCGCCAGCTCGTCGCTGATAAACGGCAGCCCGGCGGTGACGCTCGGCTGCGCGGACAGGGCGATTTTGCTCTCTTCCGCGCTCCGCACCAGGCGATAGCTCAGACGCTGACGCCAGACCTTCAGCAGCAGCGCGACTTTTTCGCTATCGCGGGCGCTGCGCAGCAAATCGTTAAGCAGGCGACCGTTGGCGGCGCTGTAAAAATCGGTTTGCGCCGGGACGTCGTTAATCGCCACCGCATTCCACCACGGCAGAATCGGCAGCGCGATGCCTTTTTCGGTATCGCCGCCCATACCCAGCAGCGGCATCAGGCATTTAAAGGCCAGGGCGATATCAAGGTCGTTACCGCCGACCCGGCAGCCGCTGTGGCCAAGCAGGCTTTGCTGGCGATCGGCTTTTTCCCGCCACTGCGGCCCCATCAATAGCAGTGAACAGTCGGTGGTACCGCCGCCGATATCGACGACCAGCACGCGTTTTTCCTCGCTCAGCGTCGCTTCGAAATCCAGACCGGCGGCGACCGGTTCAAACTGAAACACCACGTCGCGGAAGCCCGCGCGCTTTGCCGCACGTTCGAGAATGCCCTGCGCCTGGGCGTTGGCGTCATCGCCGCCCAGTCCCTGGAAGTTAATCGGCCGGCCGATAACCGCCTGGTCGATGGTTTCTGGCAGCTGCGTTTGCGCCTGGAGTTTGATATGCAGCATCATGGCGCACACTAAGTCTTCAAACAGCGCCACCTGCTGCGGCTTGAGCCCGCTGGCGCCGAGAAAGGATTTCGGCGACTTCACGAAGTAGACTTCTTCTGGATCTTCAACGTATTGATGCAGCGAAGCGAGACCAAACTGCACGCTGTTGCCGAGTACGTCGATATCTTCCTCGCGGTTGAAGCTAATGGCGCGACGCAGCAGCGCCTGGTTTTCATCCCCGTTGGGCGGGACATCGTGATGGCGGTAGAGCCACTCGCTGACCGCTTCGCGGGTCGGCGCGCAAAGCATGGATGGCAGCAGTGAACTGCCGTTTTCCAGCGTTAACAGCTGCGGCGTATTCTCGCGCATTACCGCCACCGAACAGTTAGCGGTACCGTAGTCAAAACCAATAAACATAGCCTGCAAAATCCCCATGCCGGTGAAGAAGGGGGGCGACTTTAGCGGATTGACGGCACTGCGACAACTGGAATTTAAAAGCAAGGCGCCCGCGGCGCAGAGCCGCTATGATTGAAGCGCTAAAAAAGGAGAAATGATGACGCTGCTACCCTGGCATCCCCCCTACGACTGGCAATGGATGTTTCATTTTCTTGAGGCGCGTACCGTGCAGGGGATTGAAACTTTTGTCGACAACAGCTACTGCCGCAGCTTTGCCCTCAATGGCCACGCCGGGCTGATCGCGGTGACGCCGGATGACGCCGCGCAGGGCATGCGGGTGACGCTTTCCGCCGGGCTACAGCCGGTCGCGGAAGAGTGCCTGGCGCGGGTTGCGCGCTTATTTGATTTGTCCTGCGACCCGCAGCGGATCGCCCTGACGCTGGGAAACCTCGCGCTGCCAAGGCCGGGGCTGCGCCTGCCGGGATCCCTGGATGCGTTTGAACAAGCGGTACGCGCGGTGCTCGGCCAACTGGTGAGCGTGGCCATGGCGGCAAAGCTGACCGGGAAAGTGGTGGCTGCTTTCGGGGAACCGTTGACCGATGCGCCGGGCTTTTATCTGTTCCCGAGCGCGCAGCGGCTGACGCAGGCCGATCCGCTGGCGCTGAAGGCGCTGGGTATGCCCCTGCGGCGGGCGGAGGCGCTGATTCACCTGGCACGGGTGGCCATCAGCGGCGAACTTCCCCTCCGGGCGCCGGATAATATCGATGCTGGAATAAAGCAGCTGCAGACGCTGCCCGGCATTGGCCGCTGGACGGCGAACTATTTCGCGCTGCGCGGCTGGCAGGCGCCGGATATCTTTCTGGCGGATGATTATCTGATTAAACAGCGTTTTCCCGGCATGACGCCGAGCCGGATTGCGCGCTACGCCAGCCGCTGGCACCCCTGGCGCTCGTACGCTTTATTGCATATCTGGTATACGCAAGGCTGGTCGCCGGAGGAGGAATAGACTCGAGAGGCGCTTAGCACTGGTATCGACGCGCTGAAATCCCTATAATTGCGGCGTTTGGCGGTCAACCGCCACCCTTCCTACATTCCCAGGTTAATCAGGTCGCAAAAATTTATGACTGATACGTCTCATCAGTGCGTCATTATAGGCATCGCCGGCGCATCGGCTTCGGGCAAAAGCCTTATCGCCAGTACGCTATATCGTGAATTACGTGAACAGGTCGGCGATGAACATATCGGCGTTATTCCGGAAGACAGCTATTACAAGGATCAAGGTCATCTGTCGATGGAAGAGCGTGTAAAAACCAACTATGACCATCCAAGCTCCATGGATCATAGTCTGCTGTTTCAGCATCTGCAGATGCTGAGAAGCGGCCAGCCGATAGAGTTGCCGGTATACAGCTACGTTGAACATACCCGTATGCCGGAAACTATCCATATCGAACCGAAGAAAGTCATCATTCTTGAAGGGATTCTGCTGCTGACCGACGCTCGCCTGCGCAACGAACTCAGCTTCTCCATTTTTGTCGACACCCCGCTGGACATTTGCCTGATGCGCCGCATCAAGCGAGACGTCAACGAGCGCGGACGTTCGATGGATTCAGTGATGGCGCAGTACCAGAAAACGGTGCGCCCGATGTTCCTGCAGTTTATCGACCCTTCCAAGCAGTATGCCGATATTATTGTGCCTCGCGGCGGTAAGAACCGTATCGCCATCGATATTCTGAAGGCCAAAATCAGTCAGTTCTTTGAATAACACGAACGAATTGTGTAACGTGCAAAGAGAAGCCAATTTGCCCTTATCCCCGGAAGGCGTAGGGGCGCAATGCCTTAAAGGAGAACGTTCATGCGTCTGTGCGACCGAGATATAGAAGCCTGGTTGGATGAGGGGCGACTGGCCATTAATCCGCGCCCGCCCGTTGAGCGCATTAACGGCGCGACGGTCGATGTTCGGCTGGGGAATAAGTTTCGGACTTTCCGCGGGCACACGGCGGGCTTTATTGACCTGAGCGGGCCGAAGGCGGAAGTCAGCGCGGCGCTGGATCGGGTGATGAGCGAAGAGATTGTTCTGCCAGATGGTGAGGCGTTCTTCCTGCATCCGGGCGAGCTGGCGCTGGCGGTGACCTTTGAATCGGTTACCCTGCCGCCGGATCTCGTCGGCTGGCTGGATGGCCGTTCCTCGCTGGCGCGTCTGGGCTTGATGGTGCACGTTACCGCGCACCGCATCGATCCGGGCTGGTCCGGCTGTATCGTTCTGGAATTCTATAATTCGGGTAAGCTGCCGCTGGCGCTGCGTCCAGGGATGCTGATCGGCGCGTTAAGTTTTGAACCCTTATCCGGCCCGGCGGTGCGTCCTTATAACCGCCGCGAAGATGCGAAATATCGCGACCAGCAGGGCGCGGTAGCGAGTCGAATCGACAAGGATTGATAATTTTAGCGGTTTGCTGAGGATGCCATGAGACGAATTCTGACCACGCTGATGATCTTACTGGCGGTAGTTGTCGCCGGTCTTACCGCGCTGGTATTGCTGGTCAACCCCAACGATTTTCGCGCCTATATGGTTAAAGAGGTGGCGGATCGTAGCGGCTATCAGCTTGAACTCAATGGGCCGTTGCGCTGGCACATCTGGCCGCAGCTCAGCATTCTCTCAGGCCGCATGACCCTGACCGCGCCCGGCGCGGCAGAACCGGTCATTCGCGCGGATAATATGCGCCTTGACGTCGGGCTGCTGCCGCTGATCTCGCATCAGCTGCAGGTTAAGCAGGTGATGTTGAAGGGGGCGGTGATCCAACTGACTCCCAAAACCGAAGCCGTGCGCAGCAAAGGAGCGCCGGTCGTTCCGCACGACAACACGTTGCCTCAGGTTCCGGAGGATCGCGGCTGGTCGTATGATGTCCAGAAGCTGCAGATAGCCGATAGCGTGCTGTTTTTTCAGCATGAAGATGGCGAGCAGGTGACGGTGCGCGATATCCGCCTGCAGATGGAGCAGGACAGCAGCCATCGCGCAACGGTCGATTTCTCTGGCCGGGTGAACCGCGATCAGCGCGATCTGGCGCTTTCCTTCACCGCCCAGGTGCAGGGCGGTGATTATCCTCATTCTCTGAAGGCGGATATTTCACAACTGAACTGGCAGCTTCGCGGCGCGGAGCTTCCCCCTGAAGGGATTAGCGGTCAGGCCAGCATGCAGGCCAGCTGGTTCGAGGATGCGAAAAAGCTCAGCTTCGATAAGCTGAACTTAACGGCTAACGGCAGTACCGTTGCCGGCAACGGTAGCGTGGTGCTGGGCCAACAGCCTGACTGGACGCTGAATCTTCAGGCGGGCACGCTCAACCTCGATAGCCTGCTGTCTCATCCCTCAGCATCTGACAATAATGGCGTTAACCAGCAGGGGCAAAGCCAGGCCAGGCAGCTACGCCCGGTTATTGCGGATAACGGTATTCAGCAGGATTACAACTCGCTGCGCGGTTTTAACGCCCGGCTGAGCATCACGGCCGAGCAGCTGCAGTGGCGTGGCATGCATTTTACCCAAGTGAAAAGCGATATCAGCAACCAGCAGGGGCTGCTGACGATTCATCAGATGCAGGGGAACCTGGACGGCGGGCGACTCTCGCTCCCCGGCTCGCTGGACGCGCGAGGTGAAACGCCGCGAGCCTCCTTCGAGCCGCAGCTCGACAACGTTGAGATCGGCTCGATTCTGAAAGCGTTCAATTATTCGATAAACCTGACCGGCAAGCTCTCGCTGACCGGCGAGTTCTCCGGCGGCAAGATTGATGCCGACGAGTTCCGCCGCAGCTGGCAGGGGCAGGCGCAAATTCAGATGACGGATACGCGCACTGAAGGGCTTAATTTCCAGCAGCTAGTCCAGCAGGCCGTCGAGCGCAGCACCAACGTTCAGGCGCAGGAAAACTACGATAATGCGACCAGGCTGGACTCCGTCAGCACCGAGTTTGCGCTGGATAATGGACAGGTGACCTTAAAGGGTATGCAGGGGCAATCTGAACTGATGGCGTTAACCGGGCAGGGTGAACTCAATCTGCTGAAAGAAGACTGCGATATGCGCTTCAACGTCCGGGTACTGGGCGGCTGGAAGGGCGAGAGCAAACTCATCGATAGGCTCAAGCAGACGGCGATCCCATTGCGAATTTATGGCAACTGGCAGACGCTGAGCTACAGTCTGCAGGTGGACCAGATACTCCGCAAGCAGCTGCAGGATGAAGCGAAAAAACGGCTTAGTGAATGGGCCGAACGCAATAAAAACACTCAGGATGGCAAGGATGTGAAGAAGCTGCTGGATAAGCTGTGAGTCTGGCGGTTGTTGTCGGCGGATGATAATCCATGGCCAGCGTCTTTGCTGACAAAGTGCGACATGTGGCATTGCCCGGCGGCGCTTTGCTTGCGCGGGCCTACGGGGAAGGCGTTATGTGTTGCGGGCGTGGATTTGTAGGCCGGGTAAGGCGTCAGCCGCCGCCCGGCAGTAATGTCAACGGCTCCTCAAAAACCGGTTTGCCATTGTTCGTGCGGCTTTAGAATATTCATTGAAAAGAGCATTACACTTCATAGTCCAGTTCATCTTCATTATGCGCTGGCGGCACTATTTGTACTTTTTGCACCCGATGGCTCTCCACCTGCAGCGTGCGCAGAACGTAGCCGTCAAGGTTCACTTCTTCACCTTCCTGCGGCACATGCTGCAGGTACTCCATCAGCAGACCGGCGACCGTATGGTATTCACGTTTCTCATCCAGCGGCAGGGGGACATACTGGACCAGGTCTTCCAGCGGCATATGCCCGTTGACCGTCCAGCTACCGTCGCCGTTTTTGTGAATATCGTGGCGAGCGTCAATCTCTTCTACTTCATTAGGCAAATTACCGGCGATAGTTTCCATAACGTCGCTGAGCGTGACAATGCCCTCGACGGAGCCGAACTCATCAACCACAAAGGCAAAGTGGGTTCTGGCTTTGCGGAACTGCTCCAGCGCCGGAAGCAGCGGTAGCGTCTCCGGGAACACCAGCGGCTGACGAATCAGGGCCTGCAGGTTGAGCGGTTCATGTCGTAACGATTGCTGCAGCAGATCGATCACGTGCACGACGCCAAGCATATCTTCGTCATCATCGCCGCCGGTAACTACCAGGCGGGTATGCTGATTCTTGTCGAGTAAGGCGCGGATCTCCTCTTCCGGAGCGCTGAGATCAATATGTTCAATATCATGACGCGAGGTCATGATGCTGCTGACGGTGCGCTGATTGAGATTCAGTACCCGCTCAATCATCCGCCGTTCCTGTGGATTAAACAGCGGGTTATCGTCGCGATCGGCAACCAGCGAAGCGGTATCGCTATCCAGCTCGTTATTCTCCTTGTGGCCGCTCAACAGATTCATTACCGCTTCAGTGGTTCGCTGGCGTAACGTCAGGTTGGCCGAGAGAAAGCGATGACGGTTAAAGATCGCCAGCTGATTGAAGGATTCAATCATGACCGAGAAGCCGATGGCGGCGTACAGGTATCCTTTGGGAATAGGGAAGCCAAAGCCTTCGGCAATCAGGCTAAAACCGATCATTAACAGGAAGCTCAGGCAGAGAATAACGATTGTCGGATGGCTGTTAACAAAGCGGGTCAGGGCCTTGCTGGCCATCAGCATCAGGCTAATGGCAATAATCACCGCAGCCATCATTACCGCCAGGTGGTCAACCATGCCGACCGCGGTTATCACCGAATCGAGAGAGAAGATGGCATCAAGCACCACGATTTGCGCAACCACTCCCCAGAACCTGGCGCCTTTGCGCTGGGTCGGGTTATCGCTATCTTTGCCTTCCAGCCGTTCGTTGAGCTCAACGGTGGCTTTAAAGAGAAGGAACAACCCGCCAAACAGCATAATGAGATCGCGAGCGCTAAAGCTCAGATCGTGCCACGTAATCAGCGGCCTGGTGAGAGTAACCAACCATGAGATCGACGCCAGCAGCAGCAGGCGCATCACCATTGCGAGCAGCAGACCGGTCACGCGCGCCCTGTCGCGCTGCGCGGGAGGGAGTTTTTCCGCGAGAATGGCGATAAAGACCAGATTATCAATACCGAGTACCAGCTCAATAACGACAAGCGTGATGAGTCCGGCCCAGATCGAGGGGTCGGCAATCCATTCCATATTCAGTTAAAACCTTTACAACCTAAGAGTGCCATGTACCGATCATGGATAAGCCATAGATAAAATGCAATATTTTCTGCTGTTAATTACCTCGGGCGCCAAACGGGGCCTCGTAATACCTGTAAATAAAATAGCCACTTGCACAGGATATAACCGTATTCAACCACAAGCATATCGGCTGGTTATTATTTGCCATCGTGCGAATTTTCATCGATATAGGCTGAAATGGCCCGCCTGATTTTATGCCGGATTCCGCGCAGGCGATGAGCGGCTATACCAGGGCGGTCTCCGGCAAACGGTAAAGACTATCAATAGATTTGATGTATATAACAACGATTTCCTGGAATTTAGATATTTATACTACTTAATGTCGTGGCTTGTCGGAGATCAATTTTTGCCGGAGGATGTGATGCGCGTTATCGGGGGACGCAGAGTGGCAAAACAGCAGTGGGAATAATTTGTTGCCAGTAAAAGGCACCAGGGGTTAGCGGGGAAGACGTCGCTGCTGCTGAAACCCGTTGTGACGAGTAATTTGCTGCCGTTCAGACGGTTTTGTGCGTTAAATAATTTTATTAACACTATAATCGATTATATGGTCTGGATTTTTATTTTTTTGCAGTCACTTGTTCTGTATCAACTCATTGTGAAAGATAACAAGGTATTAAAAGAGGAATGATGGAGGAACGATGAACGTCATTACTCAATCTTATGAATTGAATGGAATGGTTTTTTTGCCTAACATATTGTAAATATTAGATATTTACTTCGAAATATTGCGTATAAGAATTTTCTTAAATCTGTCTATTGGTATGTAGACTTTACGTGTATTCTTAAATTATACGTGTAATTTCAGAATTTGACGGACAGTATGGCAGGGATCAACCGTGTATCATCACTGATAAATGCCAGTGATAGATACAAACTGACAGGATCAAAAGGTTTATAACCATACGGGTGGATATGAAAATGGTGAGTTTGAAAGCAGTTATACCGGTAGCAGGATTAGGGATGCATATGTTGCCCGCCACTAAGGCCATTCCGAAAGAGATGTTGCCGATCGTCGACAAGCCTATGGTGCAGTATATTGTTGATGAAATTGTAGCTGCGGGAATCAAGGAAATCGTGCTGGTAACGCATTCATCCAAGAATGCGGTAGAAAACCATTTCGACACCTCCTATGAACTGGAAGCATTGCTCGAACAACGTGTAAAACGTCAGCTTCTGGCGGAGGTGCAGGCTATCTGTCCTCCTGGCGTAACCATTATGAACGTACGTCAGGGCCAGCAGTTGGGGTTAGGCCACTCCATTCTTTGCGCGCGCCCGCTGATTGGCGATAACCCCTTTGTGGTTGTGCTCCCGGATATCATTCTGGACGACGCCAGCGCCGATCCTCTGCGCTATAACCTTGCCGCGATGGTAGCGCGTTTCAATGAAACGGGCCGTAGCCAGGTTCTGGCCAAACGAATGGAAGGCGACCTCTCCGAGTACTCTGTTATTCAGACTAAAGATACGCTGGAATCGGCAGGGCAGGTGGCCCGAATCGTTGAATTCATCGAAAAACCTGATGAACCGCAAACCCTGGATTCCGACCTGATGGCAGTAGGGCGTTATGTGCTCTCTGCCGATGTATGGTCCGAACTGGAGCGTACCGAGCCGGGCGCCTGGGGACGCATCCAGTTAACCGATGCCATCGCCGAGCTGGCGAAAAAGCAGTCGGTCGATGCGATGCTAATGACTGGCGATAGCTATGACTGCGGTAAAAAAATGGGCTACATGCAGGCTTTTGTAAGCTACGGTCTGCGTAACCATAAAGAAGGGGCAAAATTCCGCGAGAGCATTAAGAAGCTGCTGGCATAGTTTAAGCGCATGGCTTTTTAGCGGATGAGAGTGAGCGGTCCGAGTTTTCTGATGAAGAACAGACAATTCGTGGCCGTTCACACCGATAAGTACAGCAGGTATCGCTGATTAGTATCCATTTTAATACAATGAGTTAGCGGTTTTCTTGTTATATTGTAGCTTTTGCGAACATGAGGCAATGTTCGGAGACTTCTGGTAGTAGAAGAACACGTATCATGCTGAAATGGTCGGACTAGCTAAATTTACTCTTTGCTGATAATTACTTACTAAGACTTTTCTTAAGTAAGTGGCCCTTAGTCAAGGCGTGAGACGAAAATAAAACTTGACTGAGATCATGTTTGCGCATTAAACAACGGTAACGCATGCATAATAATGTGAAGTTACTGATTGTGTATGCCCACACCAATGTCGCGGAAAAGACGTTACGGACTGGAGAGATCGTCAAAGGATGAAAAAGAAATGAACTGGCAGGTTGTCACTTTTTTTGGCGATAGCACCGTACTGTTACCCAGTGCGGCCGTACTGTTTATCGTTCTTTTTCTGCGAAAAGACTCAAAGCAGCTGGCCTGGCACTGGGCTCTGCTGTTCGGTATAACTGGCGCAATTGTCTGCGCATCGAAACTGGCATTTATGGGCTGGGGTATCGGGATTCGCGAGCTGGACTTCACTGGCTTTAGCGGGCACACCGCACTCTCTTCCGCTTTCTGGCCAATCCTCTTATGGCTGCTGTGCGCGCGTGCCACACCAGTTCTTCGTTTTACTGCCGTCGTATTCGGATATGCACTAGCCGGGCTGGTAGGCTATTCCCGTTTGATGGTTCATGCACATTCAACTTCGGAAGTTATTGCCGGCTTACTGCTGGGCGCCGCAGGGAGTGCAGCCTTTCTGCTGCTGCAGTCGCGCGTTCGCGATACTCATACAGCGCAGCTATCGTTTGGCGGCTTGGCGAGCATGGTCATTATCCCGGCGCTTCTGCTGAATACAGGGGCGAAGGCGCCAACCCAATCGCTGTTGGGCGAGATTGCGGTGAAGCTTGGCCCACTGGAAAAACCTTTTACACGAGTTGATCTGCACAAGGGATTTTACTGACTCAGGTGAGCGTGGGCGAGATGAAGGATTCAGAGTGATTCATGTGCTGTTCACATTGTATGCAAGATGAAATTTAAGGTGAAATGGTCTGCCGCTGCGATATTTCATATCCATGAAATAAATCTGTGATGGGCCATTCTGCACAATAATTATCTTAATGATAAGTCGCCAGGATGTTTCCTAAATAAGTTTTCTGGCTAAATATCGAATTTATTAATGATAACAGCATGCTGGCATAATTCTTTTCACTATTAATTTTTGTAGTTGACTAACTATAATTAATTTGAAACTAAGTCAACACACTTTTTGTGGTGAAAAAGTAATAAAATCATGCGGTTGAAATTATTCAGTTGTTCTGTACTGCTGTCATTTGTAAGTGGTGACCGGAAAACAATAACCTTATCGACGAGCAGTTCATAGCGCTGCCAACGTATCTGATAATTTAAGATTACGCTCCCAATTGAGGGCAGAATCTCGTAAACTTATGGCCGCGAAATTGTTTGTTTTGATGGATTAATCGCCGATTTATCGAAATCTGCGATTGAATTTAAAGGGAAAGAAGTGCAGTGCATTGGTAGCTGTTAAGCCAAGGGCGGTAGCGTACCTGCGGACGGACGTTTTCTCTATATCACATCTCATTTCATGCGACCGAAATTCCTAAAGTGGACTTCATACAGGTGATTATCTTCACAACCTGTATATACTTGCGTGTTGTCGCCAGCTCAGAGCATTCCGTTTGGGGGCGGGTAGGAGAAACTGCGGGTATAAAGCGTAAGGAATGGCCTTCAATAACAATTTCGCATACATTGTGTACTGCAGGTAGCCTGTGAATCAAAAGCGGACGTTGGCCTGAGAATCCGATAACATGCTTTCGTTTTCTTTGCTCAAACCTGTAGACCAAAAATAGCAAAGGTTGGCGTCAGAGGGCGCTGCATCTATCTGTGTTCCCCTTGTCGCGCCAGCTTGCGGAAACGGGGCTTTAAATGGATCTTGTACAATGATAAAAATTGCGCGAATCGCACTCGCATTAGGGCTGCTTACTTCTGCCAGCTCACTTGCCTATGCCTCCGGGTTAGTGATGAATGACAACGAACTGCGCAACGATCTGGCGTGGCTTTCCGATCGCGGCGTTATTCATCTCAGCCTGTCGACCTGGCCTCTGAGCCAGGAAGAGATTAATCGGGCACTTAAGAAAGCAAAACCCTCTTACTCTTCTGAACAGGTTGTTCTCGCTCGAATCAACCAACGCCTCGATTCCTTAAAAGCTGATTTCCGGGTGAGCGGCTATACCTCAACGGATAAACCCGGAACGCCGCAGGGATTTGGCCAGAATCAGCCTGCGGATAGTTCTTTATCATTGGCCTTTAATAACAGCGGCGAATGGTGGGATGTGCATCTACAGGGCAACGTTGAAGGTGACGAACGCATCAGCAACGGTTCCCGTTTTAATGCTAATGGCGCCTATGGCGCGGTCAAGTTCTGGAACCAGTGGCTCTCGTTCGGCCAGATGCCGCAGTGGTGGGGACCGGGTTACGAAGGCAGCCTGATCCGCGGTGATGCGATGCGCCCGATGACCGGCGTTTTAATGCAGCGTGCTGAACAGGCCGCACCGGAAACCTGGTGGCTGCGCTGGATTGGCCCGTGGCAGTATCAGATTTCAGCCAGCCAGATGAATCAATATACCGCTGTACCGCATACCAAAATTATCGGCGGTCGTCTGACGTTTTCTCCTTTCAAGTCCCTTGAGCTTGGCGCATCGCGCATTATGCAGTGGGGCGGAGAAGGGAGACCGGAGTCGTTTAGTAGTTTCTGGGATGGTCTGGCGGGCAAAGATAACACCGGCACGGCCAATGAACCGGGTAACCAGCTAGCCGGTTTTGATTTTAAATTTAAGTTGGAGCCTACGCTTGGTTGGCCGATTAGTTTCTATGGTCAACTGATTGGTGAAGATGAGGCCGGCTATCTTCCCTCTGCAAATATGTTCTTGGGAGGAGTTGAAGGGCACCACGGTTGGGGTAAAGATGCCATCAACTGGTATGTGGAAGCTCATGATACTCGCTCGAACATGGACCGCCTGAACTACAGCTACAACCACCATATTTATACCGACGGGTATTATCAACAAGGATATCCGCTGGGTGACGCAATGGGCGGCGATGGCCAATTATACGCCGGCAAGGTTGAATTGGTGACGGAAGATAATCAACGCTGGAGCGCACGCTTGGCCTATGCCAAGGTCAATCCAAGAAGTCAGTCGATAAATAAAGCCTTCCCGCAATCGGATACTCTGAAAGGAGTACAGTTGGGCTGGAGCGGGGATGTGTATAAATCAGTGCGTTTAAATACTTCCCTCTGGTACACCGATGCTGATGACAGTGATAGCGACGACGTTGGTGCCAGTGCCGGGATTGAAATACCATTTAATTTATAGCCCAGCTACAGCAACTTTAGGATGTCAGCAGGCTGGTATGCGACCGCTGGTTTCAGCAGTCTGTGAAGAGCTAAAAAACGCGCAGTAGTTTGGGAATTAGACACTTTTAGTTTACTGATGATGTGACATTATGAAGAAAAAAATTGTTAGATTTTCGGCATTGGCATTAGCAATAGGGTTTTTATCGGGTTGTACAATCATGCCGGGCCAGGGATTGAATAGCCTTCGTAAGAATGTGGTTGAACTGCCTGATAGCGATTACGATCTGGATAAACTGGTTAATGTTTATCCTATGACGCCCGGTCTGATAGATCAACTCCGCCCTGAACCCGTCATTGCTCGTTCGAATCCTCAATTAGATAGCCTATTAAAAAGCTATGAGTATCGTATTGGCGTTGGCGATGTGCTTATGGTTACTGTATGGGATCACCCTGAGTTGACAACCCCTGCGGGTCAATATCGTAGCGCAAGTGATACGGGCAACTGGGTAAACTCTGATGGGACTATTTTCTATCCATATATTGGCAAAGTTCAGGTCGCAGGTAAAACGTTAACGCAAGTGAGACAAGAGATTGCGAATCGCCTGACTACGTATATTGAAAGTCCACAAGTCGATGTCAGTATTGCTGCGTTTCGATCGCAGAAAGTTTATGTTACAGGTGAAGTCGCAAAATCAGGTCAGCAACCGATTACGAATATTCCTTTAACAGTAATGGACGCCGTGAATGCAGCTGGGGGGTTAGCACCAGATGCTGATTGGAGGAATGTAGTATTAACTCACAATGGACATGATACAAAGATATCTCTGTTTTCGCTGATGCAAAAAGGAGACTTGACACAGAATCGACTACTTTATCCAGGTGATATTCTCTTTATTCCAAGGAATGATGATCTTAAAGTTTTTGTCATGGGTGAGGTAGGTAAACAGTCAACTCTTAAAATGGATCGTAGTGGAATGACTCTTGCTGAAGCTCTGGGTAATTCAGAAGGCGTTTCTCAAGGGCTTAGCGATGCAACAGGTATTTTTGTTATAAGACAGATGAGAAATGATAAAGATGGAAAGATCGCAAACATTTATCAGTTGAATGCTCAAGATGCCTCAGCGATGGTTCTTGGTACTGAATTTCAATTGCAGCCATATGATATTGTTTACGTTACAACAGCGCCATTGGTTCGTTGGAATCGTGTAATCTCACAACTTGTTCCAACAATTACCGGAGTCCATGATATGACAGAAACTATTCGTTATATTAAGAGGTGGCCAAACTAATGTTTGAATCGATCCTAGTAGTATGCACTGGAAATATATGCCGTTCTCCAATTGGTGAGCGCTTCTTGCAAAAATCATTCCCAAACAAAAGGATTGATTCAGCTGGGACTGGAGCACTTGTAGGCCATCATGCAGATCAGAATGCAATAAAAATTGCAAGTATGCATGATATTTCACTAGAAGGACATAAGGGGCAACAGTTCACTTCAGCATTAGGGCGTCAATACGATTTAATTTTAGCTATGGAAAAGGAACATATAGAACAGATTGGACGTATTGCTCCAGAGGTTCGAGGAAAAACCATGCTTTTTGGCCAATGGCTAAATTGTCGAGAGATTCCTGACCCCTATCGAAAAAGTGAAGAAGCGTTTGAGTCAGTGTATAAATTGATCGAGCAAGCCGGCTTAAGCTGGGTTGAAAAACTAGGCGGATAATTACCAGGAATTATTGCATGTCACCAATTACAAATAAAACTGCTAACAACGATGCTGATGAAATAGATTTAGGTCGCTTAGTTGGTGAACTCATAGATCATCGAAAGTTAATTATATCGGTTACAGCATTATTTACATTATTTGCTCTAATCTATGCTCTATTTTCAACGCCTGTATTTCAAGCAGATGCGCTTGTTCAAGTTGAACAGAAGCAGGGTAATGCGATCTTAAATAACTTAAGTCAAATGCTTCCTGATAGCCAACCGCAGTCTGCACCAGAAATTGCATTACTACAGTCTAGGATGATCTTAGGTAAAACTGTAACAGACTTAAATTTACAGGCTAGAGTCAAGCAAAAATATTTCCCCATCTTTGGAAAAGGATGGGCCCGTCTTATGGGAAAAACACCAGGCGAAATAAGTATATCTCGATTGTATCTTCCAACAAATGGCGATGAAGCTCCAGAATTGTCATTAGTGGTAAATGATAAAATACACTACACCATATTTTACGGGGATTATGAACTTAAAGGCATAGTTGGTACCCTTCTAGAAGATAAAGGGATTTCTCTAAAGATAGATAGCATTGATGCAGAACCTGGAACCGAATTTTCGATATCCTATGTCTCAAAATTGAAAGCAATATCAGACTTACAAGACGTATTCACTGTTTCAGATCAAGGAAAAGATACAGGTATGTTAACTCTATCATTGACCGGAGAGGATCCAGTGATGATAGAGAAAATTGTAGATAGCATCAGTAATAATTATTTGGCTCAAAATATTTCACGCCAAGCTGCTCAAGATGCTAAAAGTCTCGATTTCCTTAATATACAGCTCCCAAAAGTTAGAGGGGATTTGGATGTTGCTGAAGATAAACTGAATCTCTATAGGAGGCAAAATGACTCTGTAGATTTATCATTAGAGGCAAAATCTGTTCTCGAACAAATCGTTAATGTCGATAATCAACTTAATGAATTAACGTTTCGTGAGTCAGAAATTTCACAACTTTATACTAAGGAACATCCAACATATAAGGCATTAATGGAGAAACGCAAAACACTTCAGGATGAAAAATTGAAGTTAAATAAGCGCGTATCAGCAATGCCAGAGACGCAACAAGAAATACTTAGATTAAGCAGAGATGTCGAATCTGGCCGCGCAGTATACATGCAATTATTAAATCGTCAGCAAGAGCTTAATATTGCCAAATCGAGTGCGATAGGTAATGTCCGTATTATCGATAATGCAGTAACGCAAACTAAGCCAGTGAAGCCCAAGAAAGCGTTGGTTCTATTAGTGGGTATAGTTTTGGGTGGAGTCGTTTCTATTGGCTTAGTCCTCTTGCGAGTATTTTTACGACGAGGAATAGAAAGTCCAGAACAGTTGGAAGAAATCGGCATTAACGTTTATGCAAGTATACCCGTATCCGAAGCTTTTGCTAAGAAAATGATACAGAAACAAGGTTGGCGAAAAAAACAGCAAAGCGAGTATCAAGGTTTTTTAGCAATTGAAAACCCAGCTGATTTAGCAATAGAAGCTATTCGAGGTCTACGAACAAGTCTACATTTCGCAATGATGGAGGCGCGAAATAACGTACTAATGATTTCTGGTGCAAGTCCAAATGCAGGAAAAACCTTCGTTAGTACGAACCTGGCTGCTGTTATTTCACAAGCAGGAAAAAAAGTACTTCTGATAGATACTGACATGAGAAAAGGTTATACCCACAAGCTTTTCAATGTTTCTAACGAAAATGGACTCTCAGATTTCTTATCAGGCAAAAATGAATTATCTAAGACAGTTAGACAAATAACTGAAATAGGATTTGATTTTATACCTCGCGGTATGGTCCCACCAAATCCAGCAGAATTACTAATGCATCGTCGTTTCGGTGAGTTAATTGATTGGGCTAGCAAAAATTATGATATCGTTGTCTTAGATACACCACCTATATTGGCTGTAACTGATGCTGCTATCATAGGCCATTATGCAGGGACCACCCTTTTGGTAGCTCGTTTTGAGTTAAATACTGCTAAAGAACTTGATGTTAGCTTTAAAAGATTTGAACAGAGTGGGGTTGTAGTTAAAGGCTGCATACTTAATGGTGTTGTTAAAAAAGCAAGTAGCTATTATGGTTATGGCTACAGTCACTATGGGTATTCCTATAAAGACGATAAATAATAAATAAGCTATGGCTAGATAAAATTATCTAGCCATAGCTTTGTCTCTATTTATTATAGAGCTAACCTTTTTAAAAAATTAGTATAAATATGGCTAGAAATTGAGAGGGAATCATGACGCTCCTCGGTAAAAATTTTATGGTCAGTATAGCATTAGCTCTATCTGACTTTATAAGCTTTACAATCTCGATCTATTTAGCAATAGGAGTTTTATCAGTTTCATTAAATAACTATGAACAGATAATTCCTGCTGAAGAAATAAAGGGATGGATAGCTTTACATTGGTTATTAGGGGGGTGCTGTGTAGGATGGTACTCTGTCCGATTACGACATTATTTTTATCGTAAGACATTTTGGTTTGAGTTAAAAGAAATATTACGGACACTTGTCATCTTTGCAATAATAGAGATTGCTGTGATGGCTTTTACTACTTGGTCTTTTTCGCGTTTTTTATGGGTTCTAACTTGGTTCTTTGTTTTAGTTCTAGTGCCAGTTTCTCGAATGGTGACAAAACGGATTCTTGAAAAATGCGGTTGTTGGCGGCGAGATACTTGGATAATTGGCAGTGGGTCTAATGCTCAAGAAGCTTATAAGGCGATTAGCAGTGAACGAAATTTAGGTTTAATAATAGTTGGCTTTATCTATAGTAATGGGGGGGTAGCCAGTGGTGATCAAATTGATGGTATTCCTGTGCTTAAGGGAGATAATAATTGGTTATCTACAATAGATAGAAAAACACAATTTATCGTTGCTGTAGAGTCAAATCAAAGTGAAATTAGAAATGCTTGGCTCCGCAATTTTATGATAAAGGGTTATAGATATGTCTCGGTGATTCCAACTTTACGTGGGATGCCCCTCGATAGTACTGATATGTCATTTATATTTAGCCATGAAGTAATGATATTTCGTGTGCAACAAAACTTGGCTAAATGGTCATCTCGGGTACTTAAGCGCATATTTGATGTCGTCGGCTCTTTATCCATAATTATGATTTTATCTCCAGCTTTGTTGTATATCAGTCGACAAGTCAGGAAGGATGGTGGCCCAGCTATTTATGGACATGAGCGAATTGGTAAAGATGGGCAACCTTTTAAGTGTTTGAAATTTCGTTCTATGGTAATTAATTCAAAAGAAGTATTGGATGAATTACTTGCTAATGACTTAGATGCTAAAAAAGAATGGGACGATACTTTTAAATTAAAAAATGATCCACGCATTACAAAGATTGGTGGATTCCTTCGAAGAACCAGCCTCGATGAATTACCCCAATTATTTAATGTATTAAAAGGTGAAATGAGTCTTGTTGGCCCCCGTCCAATCATCACCGCGGAGTTAGAGCGTTATAATGAAGAAGTTGATTACTATCTTCTAAGTAAGCCTGGTATGACTGGTTTATGGCAAGTCAGTGGGCGTAGTGATGTCGATTATGAAACAAGGGTATATCTAGACGCATGGTATGTTAAAAACTGGTCAATGTGGAATGATATTGCCATTCTCTTTAAGACTATTGGTGTGGTATTGAAAAAGGATGGTGCATATTAAACCGCACTTAAAATTAGTTAATAAAGAGTTTTAATATGAAATACTATATTGCAATACCAACATATAATGGTGGGGAAATATGGAGAGCAGCAGTCGCTAATATACAAAAATATGCGCCTGCTAATTTGTTTGTACACGTCATTGACTCCACAAGCAAAGATGATACCGTTGCCATCGCGGAAAAAGCGGGTTTCGATGTGCTCACTATAGCAGGCAGCGATTTCAATCATGGCGGTACCAGAAATCAAGCGGTTGAAAAGTATATTGAAAATTATGATGTAGTTATTTTTCTAACACAAGATGCTATACCCCGTCAGAATTTTATAGAGGAAATAATATCAGTATTTGCTAATGAGAGTATTGCATGCGCCTATGGGCGGCAGTTACCTCATAAAGATGCTAATCCACTTGCACGACACGCTAGAGGATTTAGTTATCCGGAAAAAGGATATGTTTGTGGGAAAGAAAATATTCCAGAAATGGGATTGAAAACAGTATTTATGTCAAATTCTTTCTCAGCTTATAGGCTATCAGTCTTCAAAAAATTGGGGGGGTTCCCGTCAAACACTATTCTGTGTGAAGACATGTTTTACACAGCAAAAGCTGTTCTTTCCGGCTATAAAGTTGCTTATGCTGCGAAGGCCGAGGTACAACATTCTCATAACTACACGCCATTAGAAGAGTTCAGACGTTATTTTGATATCGGTGTGTTCCATAAAGATGAACCATGGATTCGTCAAAGTCTCGGTGGTGCTGGAGGAGAGGGGAAGAGATATTTGCTTTCGGAAATTAAGTTCCTGCTAAAAAATGCCCCTCATTGGATTCCTTTGGCATGCATAAATAATGTTATGAAAATATTAGGGTACAAGTTAGGGCAAAAATATGAAAAATTACCTAGAAAAATGATTAAATCATTTAGTATGCATAAGCGTTATTGGGATTTTTGAATTTATAGGTAGTGTCTTTTACATTGAGCTATTTTGATATAAGAGGGCAACATGAAAATAATTGTTACCGGCGGCGCTGGATTTATTGGTTCGGCCGTAGTACGTCATATAATTAACGATACTCCAGACGAGGTTGTCGTTGTTGATAGTCTTACCTATGCAGGTAATTTAGAGTCATTGACAGAAGTTGCTGGCAGTCCACGTTTTAAATTTGAACAGGTGAGTATCTGTGACCGAGTGGAACTTGACCGGATTTTTAACGAGCAGCGACCAGATGCTGTAATGCATTTGGCTGCTGAAAGTCATGTTGATCGCTCAATCGATGGTCCAGCCGAGTTTATTGAAACAAATATTATCGGAACCTATACGATGCTGGAGGCCGCTCGTTCTTACTGGAATCAGTTAGACGAGAAAGGAAAACAAAATTTCCGTTTTCATCATATCTCGACTGATGAAGTTTATGGAGATCTTCATGGAACTGATGATCTATTTACTGAGACGACTCCTTACGCTCCTAGCAGTCCCTATTCTGCATCTAAAGCGTCAAGTGATCATTTAGTAAGAGCGTGGCTTAGAACCTATGGTCTTCCAACAATTGTGACCAACTGTTCTAATAACTACGGGCCATATCATTTCCCGGAAAAATTGATACCTTTGATCATCCTTAATGCATTAGACGGTAAACCACTGCCAGTGTATGGGGATGGTGGTCAGATCCGTGATTGGCTATATGTTGAAGATCATGCTCGTGCATTATATAAGGTTGTTACCGAAGGTAGTGTAGGTGAAACATACAATATTGGCGGGCATAACGAACGTAAAAATATCGATGTTGTAAAGACTATATGTCATCTACTTGAAGAACTTGTCCCGGTTAAGCCTGCTGGGGTTGCACAATATACCGATCTCATCACATATGTTACTGATCGTCCTGGCCATGATATGCGCTATGCAATTGATGCTGATAAAATCTACAAAGAGTTAGGATGGAAACCACAGGAAACCTTTGAAAGTGGAATTCGTAAAACTGTTGAATGGTACTTGGCTAACGAAGTATGGTGGAGTCGTGTAAAAGATGGTTCCTACGCGGGTGAGCGCTTAGGTTTGTCTCGTTAATTTTTTAGGAAAAGAAGAAAATGAAAGGTATTGTTCTTGCAGGTGGTTCTGGCACTCGCCTTTATCCTATTACTAAAGGGACTTCGAAGCAGCTTTTACCTATTTATGATAAACCAATGGTTTATTATCCAATCTCTGTTCTGATGCTTGCTGGTATTCGCGATATTTTAATTATTTCGACTCCTGATGATATGCCTGGATTCAAGCGTTTGCTCGGAGATGGCAGTCAGTTCGGTGTTAAATTTAGTTATGCTATTCAGCCAAGCCCTGATGGCCTTGCACAAGCATTCTTGATTGGTGAAGAGTTTATCGATGGGGACAGTTGTGCGCTGGTTCTGGGGGATAACATTTACTTTGGTGAAAGTTTTGGACGTAAGTTAGAAACTGTTGTGCAACGAACAGACGGCGCGACTGTATTTGGCTACCAGGTAATGGATCCAGAACGTTTCGGTGTCGTTGAATTTGATGAAAGAAATCGGGCTGTGTCTCTCGAAGAAAAACCATCCGAACCAAAATCAAATTGGGCGGTTACGGGACTTTATTTCTACGATAAAAATGTTGTCGAAATGGCAAAGAAAGTTAAACCATCTGCCCGCGGTGAGTTAGAGATTACTACGCTTAATGAAATGTATCTTGAACTAGGAAATTTGCATGTTGAAAAACTAGGTCGAGGATTTGCATGGTTAGATACCGGTACTCATGAGAGTTTACTCGAGGCTTCTCAGTTCATCCATACAATTGAACAGCGCCAGGGATTTAAAGTGGCATGCCTGGAAGAGATTGCATATCGCAAAGGTTGGCTCACTAAAGATGAAGTATTAGTACAAGCTAAAATACTTTCGAAAACACAATATGGACAATATCTCCAAATGTTGGTAGAGGAGAAATAATTATGCAGGTTATTGATACTAAAATTGCTGATGTAAAAATTATTCAGCCTAAGGTTTTTGGCGATGCTCGGGGTTTCTTTGTGGAAACTTTTGAGAAAAAACGCTATCAAGAAATGTTAAATATTGACTTAGATTTTGTCCAGGATAATCACTCTCGTTCTTCGAAAGGAGTTCTGCGAGGACTTCATTTTCAGACTCAACATGCGCAGGGTAAATTAGTTCGGGTGGTTCGTGGTGAAGTTTTCGATGTGGCAGTTGATATCAGACCTGATTCGCCCACCTTTGGTCAATGGGAAGGAGTAATTCTTTCAGAAGAAAACAAAACTCAATTCTGGATACCGCCCGGCTTGGCACACGGTTTTGTTGTCCTTTCCGACATAGCTGATTTTGAGTATAAATGTACAGATTACTATAACCCTGGATTTGAGGGATGTGTTGTATGGAATGATGTAGATATTGGCATCGAATGGCCAGAGAAGAATCCTTTGCTTTCAGAAAAAGATAAGCAAGGGAAAACACTTAAGGAGCTATTTGCATGAAAATATTGTTAACTGGTGCAAATGGTCAATTAGGTCAATGCTTTCAAGACCGGGTACCCAATGATTGGGATGTTTGGGCCACAGATACTTCTGAGCTTGATATTACAAATAAAGATTTAGTATTAGCTGCTGTAAGTAAATACAAACCTGATGTTATTGTTAATGCTGCAGCTTATACAGCTGTTGACAAAGCTGAAAGTGATATAACTACAGCTCGTTTAGTGAACAAGATTGGTCCTGAAAATTTGGCAATCGCAGCTAGCAAAAATGATGCAATGTTTGTTCACGTATCCACAGATTATGTATTTGATGGTACGGCATCGATCCCATATGAGGAGAGTAATGAGACCAATCCATTAGGAGTCTATGGATTAACAAAACTCGAAGGGGAGAATGCTGTAGAAAACGTACTACCTAATGCCATCATTTTAAGGACAGCATGGGTTTTTAGCGAGTACGGCAATAATTTTGTAAAGACTATGCTAAAGCTAGCGAAGGATCGTGATTCTCTTGGTATTGTTTCTGATCAACGGGGCTGTCCAACCTACGCAGGTGATATTGCAAATGCAATTATCCGTTTAATTCAGAGCAATACTAATGGTGGCATCTTCCATTTCTGTGGTGATGAAGAGGTCTCATGGAGCGAATTCGCCCAAGCTATCTTTGATACAGCAGTGGAGGCTGGTAAGCTAAGCAAACCACCAATAATTAATGGTATAACAACCGAAGAGTATCCTACGCCTGCAAAGCGGCCAGCTTATTCAACACTCAATTGTTCGAAGATTGCAACTTATGGTATTTCATCTTCTCAATGGAGAAGGGCTTTAACAGAAATTATACAAGTATTATAAAGCCGAAGCAGACCAGAAATTTCTGGTCTGTTATTTTTTTGTAAACTATCGAACAATGCAAAAGAGAGACTTTATTTGTATGTATGTCAATGATCCTAAAGTTAGTATCTATATTTCGACATATAATCGGCTGGAAAAATTAAAAAGAGCCATAAATTCAGTCTTCGCACAGGATTATGCTAACTGGGAGTTACTGGTATGCGATGATGCCTCAAATGATGGGACCTTTGAATTTATGTCCAATCTAGTAGCGAACGATAGTAGAGTCCTTTATTTAAGAAATGAATGTAATAAAGGAGCATGTGAAACAAGGAATTTAGGTATAAATAATGCATCCGGAGTATTTATCACCGGTCTTGATGATGACGATGAATTTACAACGGATAGATTATCTTTTTTTGTTAATAACTGGGATGATAAGTACTCTTTTTCATGCTGCGATTTCTTAAATAAATATCCTGACGGCGTTTCTGAAAATTACTATAAGCAAAATGTAAATTTTCTAATCTTTGATTTTAAAGATATGCTTTATGAAAATGAAGCATCGAATCAGATATTTACTCTTACTCAGAGATTAAAAGATATCGATGGTTTTAATAAGGAAGTTAGAAGGCTACAAGATTGGGATACGTGGTTGCGCTTATCTTACAAATATGGGGAATTTATACGCTTTAGTAAATCTTCGTATGTTATGCATCATGATCATGCTCCTCATGAAATCCGAGTATCGCAAAATGAAAAAATTGCTGCTTCATTGCTGTCCTTAGCTGAAAGGAATAAGCCTTTATATTCTTCTAATGAGTTCAGATTTATGAAGTACATTGTTGATGCTATGAATAAAGAGTCTTCGCTTGTAGAAAGTATATATTGGTCGCTGAAGAAAAAAAATCCAAAATATATAATCAAACATTTATTGAAAAGATAAAAAGATGATAAAAATTGATGTATTACTTGCAACGTACAATGGTAGTAAGTTTGTAAAGGAGCAGATTGCTTCAGTACTAACTAATTTTGATAAATTATCAGGGGTTAATTGTCGTTTATTAATTTCAGATGATGGCTCATCAGATAATACTGTAACTATTATAAATCAATTGGAAAGAGATGATTCACGTATAACTCTACTTGATAAGTCTAAAAAGGGCGGGGTTAGGCAAAACTTTAATTATCTTATAAACAATTGTGATGCGGATTACATCTTTTTTTGTGATCAAGATGACTTATGGTTACCAAACAAGATGTCGATTTTTTTAGATAGATTTTTATCTATAGAAAAAGATTATACCGGTCCTGTACTTGTTCATTCTGATTTATGCGTTGCTGATAAAAATTTATCTCCAATGAATATTTCGATGTTTGACTATCAAAAAATCAATAAAATGCCAAGTTTTACAGAATTGATTGTTAGCAATTCTGTTACTGGTTGCGTAATGGCATGTAATCGTTCCTTGCTAAATGATATTAAAAATAGTCAGATATCTAACGCCATAATGCATGATTGGTATGTTGGAATCTATGCCGCTGCTTTTGGTCGAATTTCATTTATTGATAATTCCCTGATTCTCTACAGACAGCATGGTGGAAATCAAGTTGGTGCTAAATCTTTTTCGACAAAGGATATCTTTAATATTGTCGGGGTTAAAGATAAGTTATCGGCAGCTCGTCTATCTGTGCAGAAAACACATGAGCAAGCAATATTATTTTTTGATGAATTCGGAGAGCGGCTTGAGTCAGGTAGACGGAAAGATTTACAGGATTTTATTAATTCGTTTCAGACCGATTTTCTATGTAGATTAAAATTATTCTTTCGGCGAGGTTTCAGGAAAACAGGACGATTAAGAAATTGCATATTCTTTTTGGTCTATGTATTAAAGTTTTAATTAATACTAATGCTTATATAAAACAATCTCTGCATACAATAAACTTGGTGCTTTATGAAAGCAATTACACTGGTTGTTATTTATAATAAAAAAATTGAAGATTCAACCACTATTAAATCACTACTTCTTTCTAATTATACAGGCGATCTGTATATATTTAATAATGGTCCAGCCGCAATTAACGTTAGCGAGAGTTACTTAGAGTTATTGCAGGGAAAGTACAGCTTTATAAATATTATTGAAGATGTAAACAATAGACCATTAAGTACTATTTATAATGATTTCCTCAATGCTGGAGATTACGATTATTATTATTTGTTTGATGATGATACAACGATTCCTTCAAATTTTTTCGCGGCAGAGCAACATATTGAGTATGATTTATCTCTTCCCATAGTTGTCTCCGCTAAAAGTAGTGATGTTGTTTATCCCATTGTAAATAACAAAGTTTTTCATGAAGGGGAATTCCCATTTAATGAAAGTGACGAGGTAATATCCATTGGTTCAGGATTAATGGTTAATAAATCACTAATCCTGAAATTTGAAAAAATCGGATTAAAACCTTTTGATGAACGTTTTGCATTATATGGTGTTGATTATAGTTTGTTTAGGCGGTTACCATTTTTGAAGCGAGCAGGGTATGCTGTAAGACTGGGAATTTCAGGTACGCTGCATCATTCTCTTTCTAGTGAGGAGAATCATATTTCTGCATTTAGAAAACGCGAAAGGCTAATAGATATTATGCTTACGAAACTACATTATTCCAGGAGGAAGGGGCCCCTTCAGTTATTATCAATTTTGAAGACATTGGCCGAGCAAGCTATAAAAAGTGATTTTCAAAATTTCAAGATGTTGCTTGGAGTTTGTTTACATCGAGAACATCCCAGGAGTACGCAATACCGAAATCGCTTAAAAAATCATAATAATATTAAACTTGATAAAAGTTGATGAAGAATAATTCTCTGTTAATATTATTTTTTTATTGTGAGTGTTATTTATAAATACAACTTTTAGTGAAGGTATTCATTTTATGGGGAAACTCGGCGATACAGTTAAGCATAAGTCATTCATTAATATTATATGGTTATCAGCTGACAGTTTAATCCGTATGGGGCTAGGTTTTTTGGTTTCCGTATGGTTAGCGCGATATTTAGGACCGGAAAATTTTGGTACATATAACTATTGTCTTGCAATTATAACAATTTATGTTTCGGTAGCCTCACTAGGTATGAATGGTGTTGTTGTAAGAGAATTAATTAAAAATGAGACGAATACCAGTGTTATAATGGGGTCATCAATAGTCTTGCAAATTTTAGGGAGTATACTTGCTAGTATATTTGTCATTATAAGCATATATATTTTGCGACCAAATGAATGGGGGGTTTTCCTGGCTGCTCTAGTTATGATTCCTTCAGTGCTTTTCCGTAGTAGTGATATATTTAAGTACTGGTTTGAATCAAAAATTAACTCTAAATATACTGTTTTTTCTCAAAATATCGCTTTTTTTGTTAGTTCAGCAATAAAAATCGCAATAATTTCTTTTGGTGGGTCGTATTTATATGTTTGTGCTACTGTGTCAGTAGAGGCAATTATAGTATCACTTTTGTTATTGTTTTTCTATAAAAAACATGGGTATGTAAATAAATGGGAATACAATTTTGCTGAAGCAAAACGTTTGCTGTCATTAAGCTGGCCATTGATTATCTCCGGTGTTGCATTTATGCTCTACATGAGGATTGATCAAATCATGATTGGTAACATGATTGGTGATTCAGCTGTCGGTGTGTATTCAGTAGCTGTTAAAATGGTGGAGGTATGGTATTTTTTTCCTGTTGCTATTGTAAGCTCTTTATTTCCTAAAATAATAAAATTACGTGAAGTTGATTCTGTTAAATATAATCAACGGCTCCAGTTTTTGTATGACTTATTGGTAGTTATTAGTGTTTGCATTGCACTAATAGTAACGTTTTTTTCTGATTTTATAATTAATTTTTTTTATACGACACAATATACCGAAGCGTCAAATCTAATTAAAATATATTCATGGGTTAGTGTTTTTTATTTTTTAAGTTCGGCTAGTGGTCGGTGGTATATTAATGAAGGCCTTCAAAAATATGCATTAAACAGAAATGTTATTGGGCTAATAATGGGCATTGCTTTAAATTATTTTCTTATACCTCTTTATGGATCCTTAGGGTCTGTTTATGCTACATTAATAGCTTATGCTTGTGCTGGATATTTATTTGACATTATTTCAAGCCATACTCGCATAGCCTTTTTTCAGAAAACTAAGGCGCTATGGTTACCTGGTTCATTTATACGTTTAGTCAAAGGTTTTAGGTGATAATATTATGAAGAATAAAGTTGTATTGTACGGTGCTTATGACCGCTATAATTATGGCGATAATTTGATGCCCATTTTGCTGGAGCGTTTTTTCAGGACGAAACATCCGAAAAAAACAGAACGTCTTAATTTTATTTACGCCTCGATTGACTCTTCAGATTTAAGTAAGTATTCTTGTATGCCAACAGTTGCGATGAAGTCGCTTTTATCACTTGACGAAAATTCATCTATAATTGTTGTTGGAGGTGAAGTCTTAGGTGCAGATGTAGGAACTTTATACACGCATGTACAGGACAATTACTACTATACTCGTTTTCTAAAAGCAGTTCGTAGGTATAGTCCCGGCATGTTAACTAAAATAGCTAAATTATTTTATCCGGCTGTTTGGATATATCCATATATTCCGCAGAAATTAAGTTTCAAAAATAAAGTGAAAGTAATTTATAATACTGTAGGGGGGGCGCCAGTTCAGTCTCAGGTTAATTATATAAAAGAGGCTGATTATATTTCTTCCCGTGATCAAAGAACCTTTGATGAAGTAAATAAATGGTCATCCACAGAGTTAGTACCTGACTCAGTACTCATTGCTTCTGAAATAGTTGATGATGCTTTTTTTAGTAAGCATGTTCGGAAGGAAATAACTGACTACTGTCGCGATAATAGATATATTACCATACAGGCCTGTCCTTATAAGGTGCAGTTTACGGCAAAGCAAATGGCTCGTGAACTCGATTCCGTTAAGAATGAAACTGATCTTGATGTTATACTGTTACCTATCGGATATGCAAGTGGACATGATGATGTTCTTTTTTTGAAAGAAGTTCAGTCATTTGCCACAACTAATTTAAAAGTTCAGTATGAGTTAAATGTTTGGGAGATTATGTATTTATTGTCTCGCTCACAATCATTTTATGGCACCAGTTTACATGGGGTCATTACAGCTATGTCCTTCGGAATACCTCATTTTTGTCTAAATGGAAAAATAGATAAGATCACTTCCTTTGTTAAAACCTGGAGTGTGGCTCCCTTTATTAATCCCATCACTGTTACTGACATTAAATCTATGGTTATACAAATGGAGGAATTTGATAATTCTGAGCTTCTTAATGCCGTATCTCGATCTCAGGGTATCATTTCGGCTAGTCTTAATAAAGTTGCGGACATGTTGTGAGCAATAAAATTATAATTCTTGATTTCCTTATTTCGTTTGTTAACTGTCCGTAATGATTTTTACACTATGCGCCTTACAAGCTTTGAGCTAACATAATCATCACATTTAAGCTGCGAGCGTGTCGCAGTGACCACACCTGACAGGAGTATGTAATGTCCAAGCAACAGATCGGGGTTGTCGGTATGGCAGTGATGGGGCGTAACCTTGCGCTCAACATCGAAAGCCGGGGTTATACCGTCTCCGTTTTCAACCGCTCCCGTGAAAAGACCGAAGAAGTTATTGCCGACAATCCGGGCAAGAAGTTGGTCCCACATTATACAGTGCAAGAGTTTGTTGAGTCGCTCGAAACTCCACGCCGTATCCTGTTAATGGTGAAGGCGGGCGCAGGCACTGATAGTGCCATCGACTCTCTGAAGCCCTACCTGGACAAGGGTGACATCATCATCGATGGTGGTAATACCTTCTTCCAGGATACGATTCGCCGTAATCGTGAGCTTTCTGCTGAAGGTTTTAACTTCATAGGCACCGGCGTATCCGGCGGTGAAGAGGGCGCGCTTAAAGGTCCTTCGATCATGCCTGGCGGTCAGAAAGAAGCTTATGAGCTGGTTGCTCCAATTCTCAAGCAGATTGCAGCAGTCGCAGAAGACGGTGAGCCGTGCGTAACCTATATCGGTGCCGATGGTGCAGGTCATTATGTCAAAATGGTTCACAACGGTATTGAATACGGCGATATGCAGCTGATTGCTGAAGCCTATGCTTTGTTGAAAGGTGGCCTTGCGCTTTCTAATGAAGAGCTGGCGCAAACCTTTACCGAATGGAATGAAGGTGAGCTCAGCAGCTATCTGATTGACATCACCAAAGACATCTTCACCAAAAAGGATGAAGAGGGTAAATACCTGGTTGACGTGATCCTTGATGAAGCAGCAAACAAAGGTACCGGTAAATGGACCAGCCAGAGTTCTCTGGATCTGGGCGAACCGCTATCGCTTATTACGGAGTCAGTCTTTGCTCGCTATATCTCCTCCCTGAAAGACCAGCGTGTTGCTGCTTCTAAAGTTCTTACCGGGCCGCAAGCGAAGACGGCAGGTGATAAAGCAGAGTTCATTGAGAAAGTTCGCCGTGCTCTGTATTTGGGCAAAATCGTCTCTTACGCTCAAGGCTTCTCCCAGCTGCGAGCTGCTTCTGATGAATACCATTGGGATCTTAACTACGGTGAGATCGCGAAAATCTTCCGTGCCGGCTGTATCATTCGTGCTCAGTTCCTGCAAAAGATTACTGATGCCTATGAGCAGAACGCTGGCATTGCCAACCTGCTGCTGGCGCCGTACTTCAAGCAGATCGCCGATGATTATCAGCAAGCCCTGCGCGATGTTGTCGCATATGCTGTACAGAATGGTATTCCGGTTCCGACGTTCTCTGCTGCCATCGCTTACTACGATAGCTATCGTTCCGCAGTCTTGCCTGCTAACCTGATTCAGGCGCAGCGTGACTATTTCGGCGCGCATACCTATAAGCGTACCGATAAAGAAGGTGTGTTCCACACTGAGTGGATGGATTAATTTCCATTAGCCAATATATAATTAAATCCCGGTTGGTTTTTAGCCGGGATTTTTTGTACGTTTTCTCCAGATACTCGAGCTTCTGTAACAAATGTCCACCTCCTCTTTAGAGTTTTGGCTATTACCCCTGCACTGGTAAGGTCTCTCCTTGACATACGACTAGCCACGGAGTAAAACCGCCACAAGCCTTGATTACCCTGGTGGCTAATATGCCGCCGTCCAGTTAACTGATTAAAGTGTGATCGAATGAAAATTACTATTTCCGGTACCGGTTATGTTGGTTTATCGAATGGCATCCTGATTGCGCAAAACCACGAAGTGGTGGCGCTGGATATCATTCAATCCAAAGTTGATATGATTAACCAAAAGATTTCTCCGATTGTTGATAAAGAGATCCAGGAATATCTGGCGGAAAAGCCGTTGAATTTTCGCGCGACAACTGACAAGCATGATGCCTATCGTGGTGCAGATTATGTCATTATCGCTACGCCGACTGACTACGATCCGAAAACGAACTACTTCAATACTTCGACCGTTGAAGCCGTTATTCGTGATGTCACCGAGATTAACCCAGACGCGGTAATGATTATTAAATCCACCATTCCCGTTGGCTTTACGCGTGATATTAAAGAGCGCCTGGGCATTGATAACGTCATTTTCTCTCCTGAGTTTCTGCGTGAAGGCCGCGCGCTCTATGACAACCTGCACCCGTCTCGGATCGTCATTGGTGAACGTTCAGAACGCGCGGAGCGTTTCGCTAATCTGCTGAAAGAAGGCGCGATTAAGCAGGATATCCCGACGCTGTTTACTGACTCCACCGAAGCTGAGGCGATTAAGCTATTTGCCAATACCTACCTGGCGTTACGTGTAGCCTACTTTAATGAACTGGACAGCTATGCTGAAAGCCAGGGGTTGAACAGTAAGCAGATCATCGAAGGCGTTTGCCTCGATCCGCGAATTGGTAATCACTATAACAACCCCTCCTTTGGCTACGGCGGTTATTGCCTGCCGAAAGATACCAAGCAGCTACTGGCGAACTATGAATCTGTGCCGAATAACATTATCGGTGCCATCGTTGATGCTAACCGCACGCGCAAAGATTTTATCGCTGACTCAATCCTTGCGCGCAAGCCTAAAGTCGTTGGTATCTATCGTCTGATCATGAAGAGTGGTTCTGATAACTTCCGCGCTTCTTCTATTCAGGGCATCATGAAGCGTATTAAGGCCAAAGGTATTCCGGTCATTATCTACGAACCGGTTATGCAGGAAGATGAGTTCTTCAATTCCCGCGTAGTTCGCGATTTCGACGCATTCAAACAAGAAGCTGATGTTATCGTATCAAACCGGATGGCTGATGAGTTGCATGATGTAGCACATAAGGTTTATACGAGAGATCTTTTTGGGAATGACTAACCCTGAATACCCCCCATTAGGGGGTATTAGTAAGTTTTCTCTTGAACTATTAATATTAGAGATAAAAATAAGTCAATTTTTTATTAAAACACATACTCACGTCCACTCATACGTGATTACGTAGAGATTTTCTATGATTAATATTAGACAATATAACGATTTATCAAACGAAAAAATATCTGAGAATAAAGTAACCAATAAGCTTTTGGCTTTTTTTATTTATGCAAGTATAGTGCTTCCTACCGGCTCTATATTTGGAGTGAATATTAAAATTTTATCTATGCTCATCTTTTTTTTAGGACTATTGATATACAAAAAAGATTACGTTTTAACGAGCGTGCTGGTTAAAATGTCACCTTTTATTGTTTTTATCATATTAGAGGTTTTTTATTCTCTTGTTTTTTTAAACTATGATGATTCATATTTGGTTTCTCAATCAAAAGATATTTTTGTTTTTTTCTTAATGTTTTATGTATGTGTCATTTATGCCAAAAAAATATGCGGTTATGAGCGTCTCTTAGATATAATAGTTAAAGCGGCATTTCTCGTTGGCGTAATGAAGATAGTAATACTATTGTATTCCTTTGTTTCAGGGGTGCCTGTTTCTTATATCATTCGTGCCATGGGTAAAATGTTTGGCACATCTATAATGTCTTTCGATGTTGAATCTTCTTCAATATCAAGGATAAATTTCACTTCTGATTCAATCTTATTTATATGTATATTCTATCTTTTCATGAAAATATTCAGAGGAGGCGTGAGGAAAATTGATTATTGTTTCCTTTTTGTAATATGCTTCTCTGCTCTGTTAACTATGTCAAGATTCCAATGGGCTGCTTGCGCATTTTCATCATTAGCTGCGATGCTGATTAACCTAAAAAAGAAAAAATCATTTCTTATATTATGCTTGTTTTCGATTATCTCGTTAGTATCATTATCTTTACCCTCTGTGCAGGAAATGATAAAAACTAGGTTTGATGAAAGGATTGTTTCATCATCAGATATTGAAAGGAATTTGCAAAGAGATGCTATATATCTAGCTATAGAGAAAACACCGATTATGGGGAGTGGTGTCGGGTATTATATCCCTACGATGATAAGGAGTACTACAGCAAAATATTCATATGAGTTGCAAATCCAGGCGCTTGTCATGCAATTTGGAATTATTGGTACACTTGTTATTATGAGTTTTATCCTAATACCACTGATTGATTCTAGTAAACGTATGTCAATAATAACATGGGGGAGTTTTATATCGGTTATTATAATATGGATATCAGGTGCATTTTTTAATCCTGTATTATTTTCATCCTCTGCTGGGGCATCCATGGCTGCAATTTATGGGATTGGTAATATAAGTTGGATTAAAAAAGTGAAACGTAAGTAAATTCGTCTTTAATTCATTCTGTTATAATTTTATATGAGGGTTTGTAGTATGATTTTAGAATGATGCACTAATAAAGTGTAAAGTGTAAAGTGTAAAGTGTAAAGTGTAAAGTGTAAAGTGTAAAGTGTAAAGTCAAGTGACTACATGGTCAGTTATATGAGAGTTCACCTGAGGGTAATTGGATGTATTATGCCAGTTAAGCTTCAAAAATATTTTTGTATGAAATGTGATGCTGTTGATACTTTATTACAATCTGATTCTACATTCTTTTCAATTTCCTTATTCGGAGTTCTTTATATTAAGCATCTGGGGTAGTGACAATCTGACTGAGAACTTAATTAAATATAACAATTTACATTATCAGAAAAGATAACTCTTAATGTCGATTACAACTATCCTTCTTTATCAGATGCCTTAAGGGGGAGCAGATTAACCTTAAACCTTTTCCGAAAAAGTTAAATTTCTTTAAGTTTTGAATGCTCTGCATACAGATTATGGATTATCTTGACTCTTTGTATACTCACGATACTTTAAAAGCAAGGAATTATGATGGTTAAGAATAAAATTATTACGGCGTCCGTTCTCCTCCTCACTGCTGGTGCGGCATTCGCTAATCAAGAGAATATAGGGCTGATGGGGCGAGTCAAGAATCCATCAACATCAGATCTTTTCGCTTCAGGTATTTATGCTGCAAAGGACACGTTCGGTATGAGGGCTAACGCGGTGGTGCTGGCGGCCAGAGCTAATGCTCCTGATAACAATGCCTATCCAGTTAATGGGTTCAATTACACAAAGGCACTTTCACGGTATGGAAGTCGTGATTCTGTTGGTCTTTATGCCGACAACTCTTCTATACCATTCAAAACCTGGGAGAGGATATCATCAGCCTCATACACACCAACTTCAGTCACGTCATCTGATATTGATGCCTCGAAGGTAAAAGTTGGTATGATTATGGATACAGATTCGAATCCAAGCTGGTCAGGATATGTTGTGTCAGTGAATGGTAACAAAATAATAACTAATGGTTGGGTTAACAACTCTACTAAACGTATGGGTACTCCGCCACAAAAAACTGGACTGATCATTAATCCGGCAACAAAGGTATGGGCAACAAATTTTAATATCTTTCTTAATGAAGGTGGTAGAGCCAAAGCCGGGGTAATACAGGAAAATGGCCTAATCAACAACTCTGTAAACAATCCTAATGAGTTAAATGGCCTGGATACCGTAATATTACCGGGGTCAAAGTTTGGTGGCACTGCAGCTTATTTGTCCAGGTCAGCAAGAAATGGAAATAAACAGCAATGGCTTCTTGGTTTTGCATCGCAAGGTGCAAAAAATGCGAATTTTTATAGCACGGATGCCTCTCCAGATAAATCGACTAATACTGGTTACATGGAAAATTCTTCAGCCGTGTCTGGTTTGGTGTTTTCGGGAAAGAATAAAGTTAGCTCAGTTGAATGGAGAAAGGATGGGAAGGTTACTGCAAGAATATCACCAGATGGTAAACTGATGAAAGTAGTATACAGTACTAAGTTAGTTAATGATTCAACTAACATTAGTGATGCATACTTTAAATATATAATAAATACTAATAAAAATATTTCATTAACACTACCTTCATCAAAAAATATTATTGACGGATACACTGTTGAAATAGATAACTTTAGTGGTAATAAAATAACTTTCTCATCAGATGCGAAAATTAACATCTCAAAAAATGAATCATCTTCAATGCATGCAACATTTGCTGGTGGAGAGTGGTTTGTGATGTAACAACGCGCCCTGTTTTAGGGCGCTGTTTTATCTATATCAACCCTTATTCCTTTATCTTCTTTCAATTAATAGATACTCTTCCCTGTTCCCCTGTCTTTCATGCTATCGCAAGTAACGTTGGAAAAATATGTCGCTGAGACGTTATAAGCATTTGGCAAAACGAACCATTCATTTTTAGAGATCTTTCGACATAGTGAATATGTCCTTTAAGGAGATCGCCAGGCGCAAAGCCCGATTTACTGAGTACCAGATCATCACCGTACTGAAGTTTGTGAAGCATCCTGACCATTAAAGATTTCTGCCACGAAGCGGTAATATCTAAAGCCTCATACTACAACTTGCAAGCAAAATACGGAGGTATAAAAGCCTCTGATATCAAAAAGATGAATGACCTTGAAGACTAATATCATCTTTTCTAACAGATACTTACTAATCTCAGACTTGAATGTCGGGCATTGAAAAACGTTATCGAATAACTTTAAAACCAACGATAACGCTGGAGCTTGTCAGCTATATGGCAACACAATTTGCCATGAGCATCTGCCAGTCGTGCAGGACAGTATTGCTGATTTTATCATCCCGATATCCGGCGTGACGAGCCGGTGATCCTGGTGTTGACTGACTGGTAGAACGCTACCCACGCTAGGGTTTTAAGGCGCTGTTCCTGCAGTGGCCGCTTGAAATCATAAGCGCGTTCACTGAATTTACTGCGTGCTGAAACTGAATTTTCCCCGCAAAGGAAAGCAACGCCTGCTTGCGCATAGATCAGTAACTCTGGCAACGCTGGCAGCGTCGAACCAGACTTGGTCGATAGATTTTATGCAAGATGATCTGGTCTGGTATAGGCGCTTTCGAACTTTCAACGTCAACCGTGAGGCTCTCGTTATAGCTATTGACCTGAATATCCCGGCTCAGCGTGTCGTCTGGGTACTGGGCAGGATAGTGGCAAATCGCGGATACCACCCTTTAAGCGGGCGGATGGATAATTGACCCGAATTAGTCTCACTGGTTCAGGTACAATGGTCTTAAGACTATGGTGTGGCGCTGGAATTTATCAAACCGGCTATGCCAAGATAGAAAGCGTTTATCGAATGGTTCAACCGGACGCACCGAACAGAAATCTTGGATTTTTACTGGTCCAAGACGCTGAATGAAGCAAGTGAAATTATCGGGCGCTGGTTAGCTGAATATACCAGCGAACGGCTACATAAATCCCTGAATCACTTGATGCCGGAAGAGCACCAACTGTTGGCTGAAAAGTCGCGACGCTTAAAAAGTGCGTGGAACAGTTGTGCATACACTGCTGGCAAACTATGAATCTGTACCGAATAACATCATCGGTGCCATCGTTGATGCTAACCGCACGCGTAAAGATTTTATCGCTGACTCAATCCTGGCGCGCAAGCCCAAAGTCGTTGGCATCTATCGTCTGATTATGAAGAGTGGCTCTGATAACTTCCGCGCTTCTTCTATTCAGGGCATCATGAAGCGTATCAAGGCCAAAGGTATTCCGGTCATTATCTACGAACCAGTTATGCAGGAAGATGAATTCTTCAATTCCCGCGTGGTTCGCGATTTCGACGCATTCAAACAAGAAGCTGACGTGATTGTCTCAAATCGAATGGCTGAAGAGCTGTCGGATGTCGCTGACAAAGTGTATACCCGCGATTTGTTCGGCAGTGACTAAATACCCCCTCTGGCCGGGAGATAAGCTGTCGGCCAGAATTTTCCCCTCTCCTGAATTCTTCAGCTATTCGTCTGGCAAATCATCTTACTCCTCTTACCCGATCAACCCCCCTAAAAAACGTGACCTCGCTTAGATTCTTCAATCGATCATCTTGTCCCAACCATCGAGGTCGGATATGTTTAATTCACCTTGTGAAGAGCTACCGTCACTGTGATGTAGACGCTGGAGATAAGCGCCGGAAGGTAAAACAGAGCCTGCTTGCAGGCTTTTGTTGTTTCTGGAACCCTGGTTTTCAGGAGAGCTGCCTTGCGGCGAGTTAAGGTTCTGATTGAAATTGACACGGGTGAGGGGGCGGGAGCTTTCAAGGGAAGGGCGCAGACATAGCAAGCACAAGTCATTTACGGTCATCAGGATATAATGTTAATGTTAATGTTAATGTTAATGTTAATGTTAATGCTAAGGCTTTAGTACCCGATTAGCATAACTTTTTAGTTTGACGTGGCAACCAATGCCAGCTGAAAAGACAATACACATCCCCACCGCTGGCAGTGTTTTATTCTTATATTATTATTTCCTATGCCTGTATTATAATTATATTAAGTTTTCTTTTCACCACTTTCGTTTGTTAAAAGTCAGCTTGGTCTTTTTCTGATCTTTAATATAAGAAATCAGAAAATAAACTGAAACAATCAACAGGATGGCAGCAACTGCTAAGAAAATTATGTTTGCCATAATGCGTACCAGAATGAAAGGAATGTTATAAATCCATTTGCCTGCGAACTAAGAACACTGCAAAAGCATGCCTTTGCCTGCTTAACATATCCTGAATTTAAGAAAATTCCTATATGGTATTTGTGGTTTTTTTTGAGGAAAGTGGAAAACCCTTTTTCGCGACCAGTAGTTTGAACAATAGCGCTGTAGCTGACTTTAGTGCCAGCTTGATTAGCTGGTGATTGTTTCCTTCGTACGAGAATGCTCTTCAGTGATTGTATTCAAAGTGGCTTATATCAGAGTTTGTTGATGATTTTGTTTGGTTTATGTTAATTCTGTGTTTCGTTATTGTGTGGTGCGCGGGCTTTGCGCTGAGATAGGTATTAACAGAGTGTTTTTATGAGCATCTGAATGGATAAGATTGCCGAATGACAATTCTCGATATAAAAAAGCCGCAGTCGTATCCCACTGCGGCTAAATGCCCTGCGCCATGCCCGGGTTGATTAGACCTTATAGTACGCCTTATACCAGTCAACGAAGTTCTTCACTCCCTGCCTGACCGTCGTCTGCGGTCTGAAACCCACCGCATCGTACAGCGGCTTGGTATCTGCGCTGGTTTCCAGTACATCGCCCGGCTGTATTGGCATCATATTTTTCTCCGCAACCATCCCCACAGCTTCCTCAAGCGCGGTGATGTAATCCATCAGTTCAACCGGTGAGCTATTACCGATGTTATACACCCGGTATGGCGCTGAGCTATCTGCTGGTGATCCTGTCTCAACGGTCCATTCAGGATTGGGCTGCGGGATAATATCCTGCATCCGAACAATCGCCTCAACGATATCGTCAATGTAAGTGAAGTCGCGCTTCATCTTGCCATAGTTGTAGACATCAATAGGCTTTCCTTCCAGCATGGCTTTTGTGAACTTGAACAGCGCCATATCCGGACGGCCCCATGGGCCATAGACGGTAAAGAATCTGAGTCCAGTGGTCGGAATACCATAAAGGTGAGAGTAGGTATGCGCCATCAGCTCGTTTGCCTTCTTGGTGGCGGCATACAGCGAAACCGGATGATCAACCGAATCATCGGTAGAGAACGGCATTTTACGGTTCAGGCCATAGACCGAACTGGATGAGGCATAAAGCAAATGCTCAACATTATTGTGTCTGCAGCCTTCAAGAATGTTCAGATAACCAATCAGGTTAGCGTCGGCATAAGCGAACGGGTTTTCCAGGGAGTAGCGAACGCCAGCCTGAGCGGCAAGATGGATCACCCGGTTAAATTTCTCATTAGCAAAAAGTCGGGCAATACCTTCACGATCCGCCAGATCGATTTTGTGAAAACTGAACAGGGGAGACTGCAGTAAATCCAGACGGGCCTGCTTAAGATTGACGTCATAGTAGTCGTTCATGTTGTCGAGACCGACAACCTCATGACCCGCCTCCAGAAGGCGCTTGCAGGTATGAAAGCCGATGAATCCTGCGGCTCCAGTTACTAAAAATTTCATATTCATCCTCTGGGGTGACTGTATCCCGCTATATATTCGTCGATTTTACACTGGCTTGCCGTGTGGATCACCTGCTTTACCGTTGCTGATTATGTTCACGCATTAGATGGCTAAGCGATGTCGCCCGTATCAGAGCTTTTGCATTGGCATTCTGAGGTGGAGATGAGATTCATTATCGAAGCTTGATGATTAGCAAGATAACAATTGCGTGAGGTCTTGTCATAATCTCGCGTTTCCGACTCGTTAAGTCCTCGAAAGTTAACGTAGATAAAAATTGATTTTATGTATGAATTTACAATTCTTTCACATTGATAGTGGCGTGTCTTTTTTTATGATTTAAAATCAATGGGTTAGTATTTTTGTTGTATTTGCTTTACATTATGTTTACGACATGAATCATTTGCAATATGAATTGATTGGCAACGTATTTTCATTTTTATTCCCATGGACCAGCGCTATAATGCGGCAACTCATTTGCATGACCATTGTGTTGTCAGTTTAATCAGCTATCCTGTGCGCAGCGTTAAATATGACACCAGACTGATTGTTGGTGTCATTTCAATCAATATTGCGTACGGTTTACGCCGGTTCACAGAAGATGGATAGGACGATAACCGAGAAGAGTCTCGTCAGGAGTTCAAAAAATGGGCTTGCTAAACGTGCTAATTGAGAAATTCCTGATGGATGGGAGTTAAGCAAACAGCGAGAGTGTGGGCCTGCTTGAATCTTTTTAAATTTCAAGTGAGCAGCACCCAGCGTCACGGGCAGTAATCTTACCCGATAGCCGCTGCGAGAGCCGTTTGACGTAAGAACAGGGTGTGTCAGTTTACTGCTGTCGTAAAAGCAGTCGCTAGAGATGTTTACAGATAGGGTTGTTGAATCATTACGCAGTTTGGTTGCGATAGCCAAGGGCGGTAGCGTGATTGAAAGCTATCATGTAATACTATGGGGGAGGAGTATCTGACTGAAAAATAACAGTTTTTTACTTTACGTCCAGAAACGGCGTCTTAACTGGCGATCTTCATGTCAGCCTCTCACTTGTCTCCGTTTAGCCTGGATGAGCTACCATGGTCGGCTGCTGCCAATGAATTAAAGCGTACAGAAAAATTGGGAAATCTTGCTTTAACCTATGCACTTAAGTTTTCACGTTGTATGTCCAAAGCCACGGCGTCTATCGGCAGTGTATCAGTCAGGGCGTTAGAGCTATCGCAGTTGATTTAGTCAGTCAGCGACAACTCGCAATTCTAAAGTGCATAACCCAATGCTTAAAATTTCGTAGAATAATTTATGAGTATAAAAATGAAGTATAATCTAGGGTATTTATTTGACCTGCTTGTTGTTATCACCAATAAAGATCTAAAAGTACGCTATAAGAGTAGTGTATTTGGTTATTTATGGTCAATTGCCAACCCCCTACTTTTTGCGATGATCTACTATTTTATCTTTAAATTGATCATGCGAGTCCAGATTCCAAATTATACCCTTTTCTTAATAACGGGTCTCTTCCCCTGGCAGTGGTTTGCAAGCTCTGCGACGAATTCGCTTTTCTCATTTATTGCTAATGCGCAAATTATCAAAAAAACCGTATTTCCGCGTTCGGTTATTCCACTTAGTAATGTGATGATGGAAGGATTGCACTTCTTATGCACTATTCCTGTCATTGTCGCTTTTCTTTTTGTGTACGGTATGCGTCCTTCGCTTTCATGGCTTTGGGGCATACCGCTCATTGCTATCGGACAGGTGATTTTTACCTTTGGCATATCAATTATTTTTTCTACTTTGAATCTTTTCTTCAGAGACTTAGAAAGATTTGTGACTCTCGGTATTATGCTGATGTTTTACTGCACTCCCATTTTATACGCATCGGATATGATTCCAGCAAAATATAGCTGGGTTATTGACTATAACCCTCTGGCGAGTATGATTTTAAGCTGGCGTAATTTATTTATGGATGGCGTTTTAAACTACGAGCATATCTCAGTGTTATATTTGACTGGTATTGTGCTGACAGTTATCGGATTAAGTATTTTTAATAAATTAAAATATCGATTTGCAGAGATCTTGTGATGGAACCAGTAATTGATTTTAATAATGTGACAAAAGAATATCCGCTTTACCATCATATTGGCTCAGGTATTAAAGATTTAATATTTCATCCTAAAAGAGCCTTTCAATTACTGAAGGGCCGTAAATATCTTGCTATTCAGGATGTCTCTTTTACGGTAGGTAAAGGAGAGGCTGTTGCGCTCATTGGGCGAAACGGCGCAGGCAAAAGCACTTCTTTGGGGCTGGTTGCCGGTGTTATCAAGCCAACGAAAGGGTCGGTCACAACTCGTGGGCGAGTGGCCTCAATGCTTGAGCTAGGCGGTGGTTTTCATCCAGAATTGACTGGCCGTGAGAATATTTATCTTAATGCCACCCTTCTTGGGCTACGGCGTAAAGAGGTTCAACAGCGAATGGATCGCATCATTGAATTTTCCGAATTAGGGGAGTTTATTGATGAGCCGATCCGCGTCTATTCTAGCGGTATGCTAGCGAAGCTTGGCTTCTCGGTTATTAGTCAAGTTGAGCCTGATATTCTGATTATTGATGAAGTGCTGGCCGTCGGCGATATTTCATTTCAGGCCAAATGTATTAAGACGATTAAAGAGTTCAAAAATCGTGGTGTGACAATACTGTTCGTTAGTCACAACATGAGTGATGTGGAAAAAATATGCGATCGGGTTGTCTGGATCGAAAATCACCGTCTCCGGGAAATCGGTTCTGCTGAAAGAATCATCGAACTTTATAAACAAGCAATGGCCTAAATCTGGTAATTAAATGAATAGTATTAAGATCTATACCTGTCATCATAAGCCGAGCGCATTCCTTAATGCATCGATTATAAAACCATTGCATGTAGGTAAAGCTAACTCCTATAATGATATCGGCTGTATTGGCGATGATACAGGAGATAATATTTCGTTTAAAAACCCCTTTTACTGTGAGTTAACCGCACATTATTGGGTTTGGAAAAATGAATCTCTTTCTGATTATGTCGGCTTTATGCATTATCGCCGACATCTGAATTTTTCTTCAGAACAGAGCTTTCCCGAAGATAATTGGGGCGTAGTTAATTCACCCGTTATTGATGCAGATTATGAAAAGCAGTTTGGTTTAACCGACACGGCAATCCAGGATTGTATTTCAGGGTTTGACCTGCTGTTACCGAAGAAGTGGTCAGTGACCTCTGCTGGAAGTAAAAATAACCTCGATCATTATGAGAAAGGGGAGTTTTTACATATTAAGGACTATCTGGCTGCCCTGGAGATTGTCGAAGAGCTTTATCCGGATTATAAAACGGCTATTCAGCAGTTTAATAATGCAACTGATGGCTATTACACGAATATGTTTGTGATGCACAAAGATATGTTCGTAGACTATTCTGAGTGGCTTTTCGCGATTTTGACTCATCTTGAAAGTCGCATCTCGATGAATAATTATAACGCTCAGGAAAAGCGTGTTATCGGCCATATCGCAGAGCGCCTGTTTAATATTTACATTATAAAACAGCAGCAAGATCGTGCCCTGAAAGTTAAGGAACTACAGCGCACTTTCGTGACGAATGAGACCTTCAACGGCAAGCTGATGCCGGTCTTTCCTCACGCTGCGCCAATCGTCATCAGTTTTGATGATAACTACGCCATCAGCGGCGGGGCTTTAATCAACTCTATCGTTCGCCATTCTGATAAAAACACCCATTACGATATTGTTGTGCTGGAAAACAAGGTTAGCAATCTTAACAAGCAGCGCTTAACCAGGCTGGTTTCGGCCCATACAAACTTTTCACTTCGATTTTTTGATGTGAATGCCTTCACTGAATTGGATGGCGTACATACCCGTGCGCACTTTAGTGCATCAACCTATGCTCGCTTGTTTATTCCGCAGCTTTTCCGTGAATATGAGAAGGTCATTTTTATCGATTCCGATACTGTGGTGAAGGCCGATCTGGCGACTTTGCTTAATGTCGAACTCGGCACAAACCTTGTTGCCGCCGTTAAAGATATCGTCATGGAAGGCTTCGTCAAGTTTGGCGCGATGTCGGAGTCAGCTGATGGCGTGATGCCCGCCGGCGAGTATCTGCAAAAAACGCTTAAAATGACCAATCCTGATGAGTATTTCCAGGCGGGGATTATCATTTTCAACGTTGCGCAAATGGTGCAGGAAGATACCTTCTCCGAGCTGATTAAAACCCTGAAAGAGAAAAAGTACTGGTTCCTTGACCAGGACATCATGAACAAAGTTTTCTACGGCCGGGTTGAATTTTTACCGCTGGAGTGGAATGTCTATCATGGTAATGGCAATACCGATGACTTTTTCCCCAATCTGCAGTTCGCAACATATATGCGCTTTTTAGAAGCCAGAATGAACCCGAATATGATTCACTATGCCGGGGAGAATAAACCGTGGAATACGGACAAGGTTGACTTTTATGACGATTTCCTGGAAAACGTCATCAACACGCCATGGGAAAAAGAGGCCTATTTCCGTCAGCTATCTTTGATTAATTCATCAAATCCTGCGCATAATGCAGGGCAAACGCCTGTTCTGCTTCAGACCAGGATCAAAAAAGCGTTGATGCCTTTCCTTAATAAATATGCTCCTGTCGGTTCACCGAGGCGAAATACGATAACAAAATACTATTATAAAGTTAGACGCTCAATTCTTGGTTAAGGCTGCTGGAGTAATATTATGAACAGTAAAAATATTTTAATTGTCGGCGCTGGTTTTTCTGGTGCGGTTATCGCCCGCCAGCTTGCTGAACAAGGCCATCGTATCAGAATTATCGACCAGCGGGACCACATTGGCGGTAACTCCTACGACGCGCGCGATCCGCAAACGGACGTTATGGTCCACGTCTATGGTCCGCATATCTTTCATACCGATAATGAAACAGTGTGGAACTATGTGACTCAGCACGCTGAGATGATGCCGTATGTGAACCGCGTCAAAGCAACCGTTAACGGACAAGTGTTCTCTCTGCCGATCAACCTGCATACCATTAACCAGTTTTTTGCCAAAACCTGTTCGCCAGATGAGGCCCGGGCGCTTATTGCAGAAAAAGGGGACAGTTCGATCGAGGAACCGAAGACGTTTGAAGAACAGGCCCTGCGTTTTATTGGTAAAGAGCTGTATGAGGCGTTCTTCAAAGGCTACACCATTAAGCAGTGGGGGATGGAGCCATCACAGCTTCCTGCGTCGATTCTTAAGCGCCTGCCGGTTCGTTTTAACTACGATGATAATTACTTTAACCACAGATTTCAGGGCATGCCGAAACTGGGTTATACGAAAATGATTGAGTCAATTGCCAATCATGAAAATATCACTATCGAACTTCAGCAGTCGTTCAACGCTGAAGAGAGAGAAAAGTACGATCATGTATTCTATAGCGGGCCGCTGGATGCCTTCTATTCCTATCAATATGGCCGCCTGGGCTATCGTACTTTGGATTTTGAAAAATTCACCCGGCAGGGCGATTATCAGGGCTGCGCGGTGATGAATTACTGCTCACTGGATGTTCCTTATACTCGTATCACTGAGCATAAGTACTTTTCGCCCTGGGAAACCCATGAAGGGTCGGTATGCTATAAGGAGTACAGCCGCGAGTGCGGAGAAAATGATATTCCTTATTATCCGATTCGGCAGATGGGGGAGATGGCTTTACTCGATAAGTATTTGTCCCTCGCGGAAAGTGAAAAGAACATTACCTTTGTTGGCCGCCTTGGAACCTATCGATATCTGGATATGGATGTCACTATCGCAGAAGCATTAAATACAGCCGAGAAGTACTTGTCTTCCCTTGATAATCATGAAGCTATGCCAGTGTTCACGGTTTCTGTGCGATGAATTGTTCCGCATTAATAGTCACTTATAATCGTTTAGAGAAGTTAAAAGTAACTATTGCCAACACTGTGAAATTAAATTTTACAGCGATAATGGTTGTCAATAACGGGTCCACGGATGGGACCCAGGAGTGGTTAGCCACCCTTAGCGACCCCCGCGTGATTGTCCTCAATCTACCCTCTAATACCGGTGGGGCGGGGGGGTTTAAGGCTGGGAGTCAATATTTATGCGACAACGTCGATAGCGACTGGGTTTTCTTTTACGATGATGACGCCTGGCCCGAGAGCGATGCGCTGGAAAAATTTGCCCATCTGGATAAGGCTAACTGTCGGGTTTTCACCGCTTTGGTAAAAGATCTCCGAGGGCAACCTTGTTCGATGAACATCCCTTTTGCTAAAGTACCGTCATCGTTTATCGACACATTACGCTACATCAAAAAACCGGCCGAGTTTCTACCGTTGATTTCCCGTTCGACCGCGGTACAAACGGTATCCTTTGTCGGGATGATTATTCAGCGAGATTTGCTGCGAAAGAATATACACAATATTCACGATGAGTTGTTTTTATATTTTGACGATCTCTACTTTGGCTATCAGTTGACGCTCGATGGCGAAGAGATTCGTTATTCGCCTGAGGTTGTCTTCTCGCACGATGTAAGTATCCAGGGGAAGTGCGTCTTTCCCGAATGGAAGGTTTATTACCTTTGTCGAAATCTTATTCTGGCGAAGAGAATTTTTCCGCGAGTTGCCATTTTTAGCCGTCTCTCAATCCTTTTGCGGTTGATTAAATATGTGTCAATATTGCCATGGCAACGCAATAAATTGTTATATTTTAAATACTTGCGTCGTGGAGTTATCCATGGTGTAAAAGGAATCAGCGGTAAGAATCATTAAGTGGATATAGCAATGAAAAAACTGTGTTATTTCATAAACTCGGATTGGTATTTTGATTTGCACTGGATAGATCGTGCAATCGCCGCCCGAGATGCTGGTTATGAGATTCACATCATCAGTCATTTTGTCGATGGTAAAGTGCTGAATAAATTTAAAACATTTGGTTTTAAGTGTCATAACGTCCCACTTGATGCTCAATCATTTAATGCATTAACTTTCTTTCGGGCCTTTTTTGCCTCCCGGAGGATCATCAAAGAGATTAATCCCGACCTTTTACACTGTATTACAATCAAACCATGTCTGATCGGTGGGCTTCTTTCGAGGGCAAATAATCGCCCGGTCATCGTGAGTTTTGTCGGCCTCGGGCGTGTATTTTCTTGTGATACGGGCTTGCTTAAGCTATTGCGCAATATCACTATCATGGCATATAAGTATATTGCCAGTAATAAGCGCAGTATATTTATGTTCGAACATGATAAAGATCGTAAAAAACTTGCGGGTTTTGTTGGGATTGACTATCAGCAGACTATTGTCATTGATGGCGCAGGTATCAACCCGGATATCTATAAATATTCTCTGGAGCAGGAGCGTGATGTTCCGGTGGTGCTGTTTGCCAGCAGAATGCTGTGGAGCAAAGGGCTCGGGGATTTAATTGAAGCCAAGAAAATCCTCGAATCCAGAAATATTCATTTTACGCTAAACGTTGCCGGGATACTTGTTGAAAACGATAAGGATGCCATTTCCCTTGCGGTCATTCAGCAATGGCATAAAGAAGGGCTGATTAACTGGTTAGGTCACAGTTCAAACGTCTGTGACTTGATCGAGGAGTCGAACATCGTGGCACTGCCTTCGATCTATTCAGAAGGCGTCCCGCGTATTCTGCTTGAGGCTTCCTCGGTTGGCCGGGCCTGCATTGCCTACGATGTTGGCGGCTGCGATAGCCTGATCATTAATAACGATAACGGCATTATCGTGAAAAGTAACTCGCCACAGGAGCTGGCCGATAAGCTTGAATTCTTGTTAGCCAATCCCAAAGCACGAGTAGAGATGGGTATCAAAGGACGGCAACGCGTTCAGGATAAGTTTTCTAGCGGTATGATAATCAGTAAGACCCTAAAGACTTATCATGATGTGGTTCAGGGATGATGTAACGCAAGAGATTACAGCTTCATGTAAATCAAACACCTCCGAAGCGGTTATATTTTATGCTATGTAACTGCTCTGCAAACGCATTATTTATGTTTAATGATTGCGTGCCTCTTATTTTGAAGGTGATTGAATGTCTGATGAATCAAGTAACGTTATTGTTTCCGTTATCATCCCCGTTCATAATGCCGTGGAGTATATTTCCGAAACGCTTAATACGGTATTAACCCAGTCTTTAAAAGACATTGAAATTATCATTGTTAACGATAATTCCACCGATAATACTCTGGGTATTGTCGCTAAAATAGCCGATGAGGATTCGCGAGTCCGGGTGATAACCAACCCGAGCAACGTCGGCGGTGGCGAATCGCGAAATATCGGCTTACGTATAGCGACCGGCGAATACATTATTTTCCTCGACGATGATGATTACGCCGATAAAGAGATGTTAAAGAGAATGTCCGACCGGGCTACGGCCCTGCAAACGGATGTTGTTATCTGTCGGTGCCAGTCAATCGATCTGCAAACCAATACTCATTCTCCCATGCCTTTGTCCGCGCGGGAGGATTTACTGCCTGAAAAAGAGGTCTTCTCTTCACGGGATATTGCTGACGATTTTTTCAGAGCCTTTATATGGTGGCCATGGGATAAGCTCTTCAGACGCGAAGCTATTCTGGCAATGGGCCTGGAGTTTCAACCGCTGAGAACCACAAACGACCTGTACTTTGTGAGTGGTTTCATGCTGTTAGCAAACCGCATCTCGCTGGTTGATGAAATCTTAATCTCTCATACGATCAACAGTGCGAAGTCGCTTTCTTCCACTAGGGCACACTCGTGGCACTGCGCGCTGGAGGCATTAACTTCGCTACGTTCGTTTATGAAAGATCGTGATTTACTGCCGTCCAGAAGTCGTGATTTTAATAATTACGCCGTTGTTTTTCTGGAGTGGAACTTAAATACGATCTCGGGCCCTTCCTTTAACCTGCTCTTCAACGATGTGAAGTCGTTCATCCTATCTTTAGAAATCGATCGTGATGACTTTTATGATGACTTTATTAGAGCTGCGCATGGCCGGATCGTTAATCAGTCAGCGGAAGAGTATATTTTTTCTCTGAAAGACAGAGTGTTGCGCGAGCTTGAACATGCACATATGTTGAATTCAACGCTGCAGGAAGAAATCACTTCGCTTAAACAGTCAACTTTATCTCAGCGAAGTGAAATTGATGTCCTGAAGGCGCAAGTGAGCGATAAAACCACGCTTATCCACGAATTTGAACAGCTAAAAACGCGTTTAGAGAACGAGCATCACACGCAACAGCAGAAATTACTCAGCGTCCACAATGAGCTCCAGGAGCTGACTCAGCGCTATAGCGATTTGGTTTCATCTTTGTCATGGAAAATGACGAAACCATTAAGGGTCGTCAAAGCGATAGCGGCACGAAAAAAGCCATGACGACGCTAAACAGGTGATATCAACCAGCGCGCTGGCGAGGGTTATATTGCAAGGGAGGCGTTATGCCGCCTCCCTTTGATGGCCTACTTATGCCTGCTCCGCAGGTTTTCCACCACATCCGTCAAATTCAGCCCCTGATCCTGCAGCAGCACCAGCAGGTGATACATCAAATCCGACGCTTCATTCTTCAGCTCGAACTGGTCATGCACCGTTGCGGCCAGCGCGGTCTCCACGCCTTCTTCTCCCACCTTCTGCGCTATCCGCTTGGTTCCGCTGGCGTACAGCTTCGCGGTATACGAACTCTCCGGGTCGGCGTGCTTGCGTTCCGCCAGCAGCTGCTCCAACTGATATAAGAACAGCCACTGATGGCCGGTTTCGCCAAAGCAGCTTGAGGTGCCTTTATGGCAGGTTGGGCCAATCGGATTGACCAGCGCCAGTAGGGTATCGTTATCGCAATCCGGGGTAATGCTCACCACGTTGAGGAAATGGCCCGACGTTTCCCCCTTGGTCCACAGACGCTGTTTGGTCCGCGAATAAAAGGTCACTTTGCCGGTTTCTTCGGTTTTCGCCAGCGCATCCTGATTCATATAGCCCAGCATCAGCACTTCACCAGAGACGGCGTGCTGCACGATGACCGGCATCAGACCGTCGGTTTTTTGCCAATCCAGCTGTTCACTTAACATACCCTAATCTCCACGCCCTGTGCTGCCAGGTACGTTTTCAGTTCGCCAATGTTGATAATTTGCTTGTGGAACACTGAGGCGGCCAGCGCGCCGTCGACGTTAGCGTCGCGGAAGGCTTCCAGGAAGTGCTCCATGGTGCCCGCGCCGCCGGAGGCAATCAGCGGCACGCGGCACACGGCGCGCACCTTGCTTAACTGCTCCAGATCGTAGCCGTTACGCACGCCGTCCTGGTTCATCATATTGAGGACGATCTCGCCGGCCCCGCGCTTTTGCACTTCCTGCACCCAGTCCAGGGTTTCCCACTGCGTCACCCGCGTCCGGCTCTCATCGCCGGTATACTGGTTGACGTGATACTTGCCGCTCGCGGCGTCAAACCAGGTATCAATGCCCACCACAATACACTGCACGCCGAACCGATCGGCCAGGCGGGTAATCAGCGTCGGATCCGCCAGGGCAGGGGAGTTGATGGAGATTTTATCCGCGCCGAAGGAGAGGATTTGCGCCGCATCGTCCAGCGACTTAATGCCGCCGGCAACGCAGAACGGAATGTCGATCACTTCCGCGACCCGCGACACCCAGCTTTTATCCACCACGCGGCCGTCGCTGGAGGCGGTGATATCGTAGAACACCAGCTCATCCGCGCCTTCGTCGGCATAGCGTTTAGCCAGCGGGACGATATCGCCGATGATTTCGTGATTACGGAACTGCACGCCTTTCACTACCTGGCCGTCGCGAACGTCAAGACAGGGGATTATCCGTTTTGCCAGCATTGAATGGCCTCCGTTACGTTAAATTTACCTTCCAGCAGCGCCCGGCCGACAATCACCCCGCGCACTCCGGTTCCGCGCAGCGCGGCGATATCATTGAGATCGCCAATGCCGCCGGAAGACTGAAACGCCACCTGCGGATAGCGGGCGCAGACTTCTTCATACAGCGAGACGTTCGACCCAGCCAGCGTCCCGTCGCGGGAAATATCGGTGCACAGCACGTGCTGCAGGCCGACGGACTGATAGCTCTCCACCAGTTCTTCCAGGGTCACGCCGGAGTTCTCCTGCCAGCCGCTGACCGCCACCTGCTTGCGGCCTTCCGCGTCGATCCGCACATCAAGCGCCAGCACCAGATGCTGCGGGCCAAAACGTTTAAACCAGCCTTTCACCACTTCCGGCGACTTCACCGCCGTCGAACCCACCACCACGCGCGCCACGCCCGCTTCAAGCAGGGCGGCCACGTCTTGTTCCGTCCGCACGCCGCCGCCAACCTGCACCGGCACATTTACGCCGGCAACCAGCGTTTTCAGCAGCGGGATCTGGCGCTTCGCCGGATCTTTCGCCCCGGTCAGATCGACGAGATGCAGCACTTCGGCCCCTTGGGCGGCATAGGATTGCAGGCGCGGCAGCGGATCGTTGCCGTAGTCGCGCTGCTGGCCATAATCGCCCTGATGGAGACGGACGACCGTACCGTCAATTAAATCTAAAGCAGGAATGATCATCACATCTCCAGGAAGTTTTTCAGCAGCTGCGCCCCGGCGCTGCCGGAGCGTTCAGGGTGGAACTGGACGCCAAAGAAGTTATCTTTCTGTACCGCCGCGGTGAAGGCCTCGCCGTAGCTGCACTGGGCGATGGTATTGACGTTGACCGGCATCGCGTAGCTGTGGACGAAGTAAAAATACGCCCCGTCTTCAATACCGCGAAACAGACGATCGCCCGCTTTGGCATACACCTGGTTCCAGCCCATATGCGGCAGCGGCAGGCCGTGGTCGGTCATTTTCGGCACGTCCTGCTCGATAATGCCCAGCAGGTCGACGCCGTTGTTCTCTTCGCTGCGTTTTCCCAGCAGCTGCATGCCGAGGCAAATGCCCAGCACCGGCTGGGTACAGGCTTTAATCAGTTCGATTAACTCGCGCTCGCGCAGCTGGTCCATCGCCGCCTGGGCCGTTCCCACCCCCGGTAGAAACAGCTTATCGGCGCGCAGCACCACATCCGGGTCGCGGCTGACCTGCGGCTCGTAGCCGTGGCGGCTCACCGCGGATTTCACCGAATTGAGGTTGGCGCAGCCGGTATCGAGGATCACCACGTTCATCAAAGTACCCCTTTCGAAGACGGCAGCGTGTCGCCCTGGACGCGAATCGCCTGGCGTAGCGTGCGGCCGAAGGCCTTAAACAGGCTCTCTACGCGGTGGTGGTCGTTTTTGCCCTTGGTTTTCAGGTGCAGAGTGACCGCCATGGTATAGGAGAGCGAGCGGAAGAAGTGTTCCACCATCTCGGTGCTCAGATCGCCAACGCGCTGATAGGTAAAGTCGGCTTTATATTCAAGGTGCGGGCGGCCGGAGATATCCAGCGCGCAGCGGGCCAGACATTCGTCCATCGGCAGCACAAAGCCGAAACGGCCGATGCCGCGCTTATCGCCGAGCGCCAGCTTCAGCGCTTCGCCCAGCGCCAGCCCGGTATCTTCCACGGTGTGGTGATCGTCGATATACAGATCGCCGCCAACGTTAACCTCCAGGCGGAAGCCGCCGTGGGTAGCGATTTGGTCAAGCATATGATCGAAGAAACCGACGCCGGTAGAGATTTTGCTGCCGCCTTCGCGGTCCAGCCACACTTTCACATCCACCTGGGTCTCTTTGGTGATGCGCTCAACGTGGGCGTAGCGGTCGCGGCGGGTTAGCTGTTCGCAAATGGTCGGCCAGTCCAGCTTTTCGCGGTCATAGCGCAGGCCGGTAATGCCCATGTTATCCGCCAGCTGAATATCGGTCGCGCGGTCGCCAATCACGTAGCTGTGGGCGGTGTCCATCACCCCTTGTTCCAGCCATGGCAGCACCAGCCTGGTTTTCGGTTTGCGGCAGTCGCAGTTATCCGTCGGGAGATGCGGGCAAATCAGCACTTCGTCAAAGTTGACGCCCTGGGAGGCGAAAATCTGCATCATCAGGTTGTGCGGGCCGTCGAACTCGTCCTGCGGCAGGCTGGCGGTTCCCAACCCATCCTGGTTGGTGATCATCACCAGCTTGTACCCTTCCTGCTGCAGCTTGAGCAGGGCCGGGATCACCTGCGGCTCAAACGCCAGCTTATCGAAGCGGTCTACCTGAAAATCAACCGGTGGCTCGGAAATCAGCGTACCGTCACGGTCAATAAAGAGAAACTTCTGGGTCATACATTCTCCGCAGTCAAAGCGTCAATGACGCGCTGGCTCTCTGCACGGGTACCGATAGTGATACGCAAACAGCCGCTTAATGAAGGTTGTTTATTCTGGTCACGTAAGATAATGCCCTGATCCCACAAAGATTTAAACACCGCGCTGGAGGCGACGATCCGCGCCAGAACGTAGTTGCTCTCGGAATCGAACACCTCTTCAACGCAGGCAATGCCGCGCAGCTGGCTTACCAGATAATCGCGTTCGGCGAGGATCTGCGCCACGCGCGCCCGCATGGCGGCAATGCCTTCCGCGCTGAGCGCCTGGGCGGCGATATCGGCCACCGGCGTGGAGAGCGGATAAGGCGCGATAACCTTCATCAGCACGTTAATCACCTCGGCGTTGGCGAGAGTGAAACCGCAGCGCAGGCCAGCCAGGGCGAAGGCCTTGGAGAGGGTACGCAGAATCGCCAGGTGCGGATACTCGTTCAGCCAGGTCGCCAGCGTCGCCTGCGGGCAGAATTCGATATAGGCTTCATCCGCGACCACGATGGCTTTGCCGCGCGTCATCTCCAGCAGGGTACGAAAATCTTTCGGGTTGATAATCTGCCCGGTCGGGTTATTCGGGCTACAAACGAAAACCACTTTCACGCCGTCGAGATTGGCCGCGATGCCCGGCAGATCCAGCTGCCAGTCGGCGAGCGTCGGCACCGTGCGGCAGGTCACGCCGATGGTTTCGGCGCTGACGCTGTACATGCCGTAGGTCGGCGGGCAATAGAGCACCGCGTCCTGGCCCGGCTCGCAGAACGCGCGGATCAGCAGTTCAATACCTTCGTCGGCGCCGCGACTGACCAGCACCTGCTCCGGCTTGACGCCCGCATACTGTGCGTAGCGTTCAATGACCGCTTTCGGCTGCGGTTCCGGGTAACGGTTCATCGTCTGCTCGGTCAGCTGGAACTCTACCGCGGTAGGGAATTCGTTGGCGTTCAGCCAGACGTCGCCTTTACCCCCGAGACGGCGAGCTGATTGATACGGCGTCAGCGCGCGGACGTTGGCGCGGGCTAAATCTTCAATGCTCATGCTTGCTCCTTAAGGGCTGCGACGCGCAGCGTAACGGCGTTTTTGTGGGCGTCCAGGCGCTCGGCGGCGGCCAGAATTTCAATCGTTGAGGCGAGGGCGGCAAACCCGTCGCGCGACAGCTCCTGCACGGTCATACGTTTCTGGAAATCCGCCAGGCCGAGGCTGGAGCAGGTCGCGGTGTAGCCGTAGGTCGGCAGCACGTGGTTGGTGCCGGAGGCGTAATCACCGGCGGATTCCGGCGACCAGTCGCCGAGAAATACCGAACCGGCGCTGGTGATACCGTCGACCAGTTCGCGGGCGTTACGGGTCTGAATAATCAGGTGCTCCGGGCCGTACTGGTTGGAAATCGCCACGCACTGGGCGATATCGCGCGCCACGATGATGCGGCTGGCGGAAAGCGCGCCGCGGGCGGTTTCCGCCCGGGACAGCGCGGCCAGCTGGCGCTCAACGGCTTGCGCGACGCGGGTGGCCATCTCGCTATCCGGCGTCAGCAGGATCACCTGCGAATCCGGGCCGTGCTCGGCCTGGGAAAGCAGGTCGGACGCGACGAAATCCGGGGTGGCGCCGCTGTCGGCGATCACCAGCACTTCCGACGGCCCGGCGGGCATATCGATAGCCGCGCCGTCAAGACGCTGGCTCACCTGGCGCTTGGCTTCGGTCACGAAGGCGTTGCCAGGGCCAAAGATTTTATCGACCTTCGCCACCGATTCGGTGCCGAACGCCAGGGCGGCAATCGCCTGCGCGCCGCCGACGTTAAAGATATTGCGCACGCCGCACAGCTGGGCGGCATAAAGGATTTCATCAGCAATCGGCGGCGGCGAGCACAGCACCACCTGCTGGCAGCCGGCGATGCGCGCCGGCGTTGCGAGCATCAGCACCGTTGAGAACAGCGGCGCCGAGCCGCCGGGAATATATAAGCCGACGGAGGCGATAGGGCGGGTCACCTGCTGGCAGCGCACGCCCGGCAGGGTTTCAACATCCACGGCCTGCAGTTGCTGCGCGTTGTGGAAGGTTTCGATATTTTTGACCGCCACGGCCATCGCCTGCTTGAGCTCGTCGCTCAGGCGCGCGCCGGCGGCGGCAATCTCTTCGTCGCTAACCTTCAGCGCCTTGACGTCGGTTTTGTCGAATTTCGCGCTGTATTCACGCAGGGCCGCATCGCCGTTGTCTTTGACGTTAGTGAGGATCTCCGACACCGTCTTGCTGATGCTCCCGGAGGCGGAAATGGCCGGGCGCGTTAAGAGTTGTTGCTGTTGTTCTGCGCTACAGCCGTTCCAGTCGATAATTGTGTTGAAGCTCATGGTTGTTTCCCCTGTTTATCCCGTGACCGACCCGCCGGATTACTCCATCATCTTCTCAATCGGCAGGACCAGAATGGAGCTGGCGCCCAGCGCTTTCAGTTTTTCCATGGTTTCCCAGAACAGGGTTTCGCTGCTCACCATGTGCATCGCCACGCGCTGCTTGTCGCCGGCCAGCGGCAGAATGGTCGGGCGCTCGGCGCCGGGCAGCAGGGCGATGACTTCTTCCAGGCGTTCGGTCGGCGCGTGCATCATGATGTATTTTGATTCGCGGGCCTGAATCACGCCCTGAATACGGGTTAGCAGGCGGTCAATCAGCTGCTGTTTGCTATCGGCCATCTCGCCGTCGCGCTGGATCAGGCAGGCTTTGGAGCGGAACATCACTTCCACTTCGCGCAGGCCGTTCGCTTCGAGTGTCGCGCCGGTTGAGACCAGGTCGCAGATCGCGTCAGCCAGACCGGCGCGCGGGGCCACTTCAACCGAGCCGTTCAGCAGGCAGGATTTGAACGAGATGCCTTTCTGGTCAAGGTAGCGCTTCAGCAGGTGCGGGTAGGAGGTGGCGATGCGTTTGCCGTTAAGCATCGCCGGGCCGTCCCAGGGTTCATCCGCCGGGGTCGCCAGCGACAGGCGGCAGCCGCCGAAGTCGAGACGGCGCAGGGTGAAGTAGCGCGGATCTTCGCCCTGAGCGCGGCGGCTCAGCAGTTCTTCTTCCAGCACGTTTTCGCCGATAATCCCCAAATCGACCACGCCGTCCATGATAAGGCCCGGAATATCGTCATCTCGCACGCGCAGAATATCGATAGGCATATTTTCCGCCAGCGCGATCAGGCGCTGGGTGTGCAGATTCACTTTGATGCCGCAGCGGCTGAGTAATTCGCGTGAATCTTCGCTTAAACGCCCTGATTTCTGAATAGCTATGCGTAAACGGCTGTTGTCTAACATTCTTATTTTCCTCTGTAACCCTGTCTGAATCTGTCCGAATTCGGTCCAAAAAAAAGCCCCCGGAAGCGAATCTTCCGGGGGCTCTCTTTGCGTTCATGCACCACTGGAAGATCCAAACGTCTTCCAGCACACATCGCCTGAAAGACTAGTCAGGATGATGGTGATGATGGTGGTTTTTAAATTGAACGCTGTTCATAAAATTCTCTGTGAATGACTATGCATTTGATGCCTTTTAACCTAAACCACTTTACTCGCATAAAGCAAGGGCTTTTTTCTATCATTAATTCATTTCATATTGACCGAAGAAATTGTCAGTTGCCGCCGGCTGGCGTAGCCTTAAGTCAGCACAGCGAAAAGTCAGGAGCAAGGGGATGAAGAAGGTCGCGATTGTAGGTTTAGGATGGCTGGGTATGCCGCTTGCGCTGTCGTTGATGTCGCGGGGATGGCAGGTGACCGGCAGTAAGACCACGCAGGATGGCGTGGAGGCGGCGCGGATGTGCGGCATCGACAGCTATCCGCTGCGTCTGGAGCCGCAGCTGGTCTGCGACACCGAGGATCTGGATGCCTTAATGAACGTCGACGCGCTGGTGATTACTTTACCGGCGCGGCGGACCGGTCCCGGCGAGGACTTTTACCTTCAGGCGGTACAGGAAATCGTTGATACCGCGCTGGCGCATCACGTGCCGCGCATCATATTCACCAGCTCAACGTCGGTTTACGGCAACGCCAGCGGCACGCTAAAGGAGAACTCCCCCCGTAACCCGCAAACCGCCAGCGGACGGGTGCTGAAAGAGTTGGAGGACTGGCTGCATAACCTTCCCGGCACCTCGGTGGACATTCTGCGCCTCGCCGGGCTGGTGGGGCCGTCCCGTCATCCGGGGCGCTTCTTTGCCGGGAAATCCGCGCCGGACGGCCAGCACGGCGTCAATCTGGTGCATCTTCAGGATGTGATCGCCGCGATCGAACTGTTATTGCAGGCTCCGAAAGGCGGGCGCATCTATAATATATGTGCGCCTAAGCATCCCGCGCGCGGCGTCTTTTATCCGCAGATGGCCCGCGAGCTTGGGCTTCCCGTCCCCGTATTCTCTGATAACCCGGAGAACGGTAGCGGCAAGATTGTGGATGGCAGCCGTATTTGCAACGAACTGGGGTTTGAGTACCAGTACCCCGATCCGCTGGTGATGCCGATGGAGTAATGCGCCAGCGGTGAATCGCGTACCGAAAGGGGGTAGCGATGAAACCACTGCTGGATGTGCTCGTCATTCTTGATGCCCTCGACAAAGAGGGCAGCTTTGCCGCCGCCTCGGCGAAGCTCTATAAAACGCCGTCGGCGCTGAGCTATACCATTCATAAGCTGGAAAGCGATCTCAATATTCAACTTCTCGACCGTAGCGGCCACCGGGCGCGCTTCACCCGTACCGGGCAGATGCTGCTGGAAAAGGGGCGCGACGTGCTGCACACCGCCCGCGAACTGGAAAAGCAGGCCGTCAGGCTGCATCAGGGCTGGGAAAATGCGCTGATACTCAACGTCGACGCTACCTTTCCGTTCTCGCTGCTGGCCCCGTCGATCGCGGCGTTTTATCGCCAGCATCACGCCACCCGTCTTGAATTCCGCCGCGATACCCTCGGCGCAAACTGGCAGACGCTGGTGGAAGGGCGGGCGGATCTTCTGCTCGGCGCGCTGGGCGACCCCCCGGCGCTCAGCGGCTACGGCTCTGTTCTACTGGGGGAGGTGGCGCAGGCGTTTGTCGTTGCGCCCCAGCATCCGCTTGCGCAGATTGCCGGTCCTGTGGGCTGGCGGACGCTGCGCCGCCATCGCGCGATTACCACCGACGGCGCGTGGCCGCAGGCCGACGGTCAGGAGAGCCTGACGGTATTCGATCTTCCCGCCCAGCTGATGCTGCTGTGCGCCGGACTGGGCTGGGGTTATTTACCGCTATTTCAGGTGCAGCCTTTAATCGCCCGCGGCGAGCTACTGATAATAAAAACTACGGTCCCCGAACCGGTCAATCGCGCATGGATAGGCTGGAATGAAGACGTTTGCGGGCAGGCGGGCGAGTGGTGGCGAAAGGAGATATTAGCAAATAGTGCTATCCATCAGGTCTATAATACTAAAATCGTATGAATATTAATCTGTTAGAGAATTACCAAGATTATTAAGCCTTGTAACATCTTGTCATCGGGCCAGCAGTTGTTGCAAAATACGCGTCCTGAAAATCAGAAACTGGCCGACGCTTTTTTAAAGTGTCGGTTATTTTTTTGGTTGAAAGACACATCATTCAATACCAAGAGGCCGGGCTTCGTACCGGATAGATATTTACTAAAAACCGACAGTGGTTGTCGCTGAGGAATACAAAGAAATGGGGCAATTTTTTGCTTACGCGCTGGCGTTCACCGTAAAAGGGGATAACTATGTCGCATAACGCTACTCCAAAAACCTCTCGCGTGGAATTACGTAAAACGCTTACGTTAATTCCGGTTGTCATGATGGGCCTGGCCTATATGCAGCCGATGACGCTGTTCGATACGTTTGGTATCGTCTCTGGATTGACTGATGGTCACGTAGCGACGGCTTACGCCTTCGCGCTGATCGCCATTCTCTTCACGGCGCTGAGCTACGGTAAACTGGTTCGCCGTTTCCCGTCGGCGGGTTCCGCCTATACCTACGCGCAGAAATCCATTAGCCCGGCCGTCGGCTTTATGGTGGGCTGGTCATCGCTGCTGGACTACCTGTTCATGCCGATGATCAACATTCTGCTGGCCAAAATCTATTTTGAAGCGCTGGTGCCTTCTATTCCTTCGTGGATCTTCGTTGTCGCGCTGGTGGCCTTTATGACCATCTCCAACCTGCGCAGCATCAAGACCGTGGCGAACTTCAATACCCTGATCGTTATCCTGCAGATGGGTATCGTGGCGGTGATTGTTGGCCTGATTATCTACGGCGTTATGCACGGCGAAGGCGCGGGCACGCTGACCAGCACCCGTCCATTCTGGTCTGAAGGCGCGCACGTGGTGCCGATGATTACCGGCGCGACCATCCTGTGCTTCTCGTTCCTCGGCTTCGACGGCATCTCTTCGCTGTCTGAAGAGACCAAAGACGCGGAGCGCGTGATCCCGAAGGCTATTTTCCTGACCGCGCTGATTGGCGGCCTGATCTTTATCGGCGCTTCCTACTTCCTGCAGCTGTACTTCCCGGACATCTCGCGCTTTAAAGATCCGGACGCCTCGCAGCCTGAAATCATGCTGTACGTGGCGGGCAAAACCTTCCAGTGGGGCGTGCTGATTTTCTCCAGCGTTACCGTACTGGCATCCGGCATGGCCGCGCATGCGGGCGTTTCCCGTCTGATGTACGTGATGGGCCGCGACGGCGTGTTCCCGACGCGTTTCTTCGGCTACGTGCATCCGAAATGGCGTACTCCGGCATGGAACGTGCTGCTGGTTGGCGCGATCGCGCTGCTGGCGATTAAATTCGACCTCGTCACGGCGACGGCGCTGATTAACTTCGGCGCGCTGGTGGCGTTCACCTTCGTTAACCTGTCGGTGATCTCCCAGTTCTGGATCCGTGAAAAGCGCAACAAAACGCTGAAAGACCACTTCAACTATCTGATTCTGCCGGTCTGCGGCGCGCTGACCGTCGGCGCACTGTGGATTAACCTCGAAGAGAGCTCCATGGTTCTCGGCCTGATCTGGGGCGGTATTGGTCTGGTCTACCTGGCCTGCGTGACCAAAAGCTTCCGCAACCCGGTGCCGCAGTACGAAGACGTCGCATAATCACATTTGATGATGTGAAAAGCCGGAGGGAAACCTCCGGCTTTTTTGTTTGCAGCGCCCCCTTCGGGAAACGGCTACTCAAAACAGGCGCTGCGTTCCCAGCACTCGTCGCAGCTTGGCGAACGGCAGATAACTTCCCCCTGCTGCAGCAAACAGCGCTGACGATAAAAGAACTTTTTCCAGCGCATATTGTGTTCGTTCATCACCACCAGCTGTGGAAAGCAGTCGCTCATCAGCAGGCGCAATTCGGCGCGCGATGCCAGACCAAGATCCTGCCAGAGATGGTTAAACGCCAGCGAAACCTCGGCGATAATCTGCGCCATCGGCCCGGCATCTTGCTGCATCCAGCCCGCCAGCCAGGCGCCCAGCTGCTGGCGCTCCTCTTCGCGGGTGGCGTTGAGCTCCGCCATCAGGCGGCGACGGGTGAGCGTCTCGCCGTCGAGCGGCGTTTCCACCTCGCCCAGGCGCCGCCGCAGCGCCTGCCAATCGCGCGGGCTAAGCCCCATGCGCAGCGGAAAGCTGCCTTTCCCCGCGTGGTACAGCAGCCATAAGCGCCGCAACCAGTCGAGCGGCGGCATCAGGCGACCCCCTTATGCGGCAACGCGGCAGGCCAGCTCCCCCGACGCTGTTGCCACCACGCGGGCAGCACTTCGGAGACCGGCCGCCACGCGCCGTCAACGCAGGGTTCAATGCCTTCCTGTTCCAGCTGTTGCCACGGCGTATGGCCGATACGCACGCAGAATACGGCTTTAACGTCCGCCAGCAGTTCGAGGATCGCCGCAAACCGGGCTGCGTTATCCTGCGGCTCGCAGTCATCGCGCCCCTGACAATATTTGGGCGTAAAGCGCTCGTTGACCAGCACCATACCGGCGGCCGAGAGGCTGTAAATGTAGAACCGGTCGGCGTGACCAAAGTGACAATCAATGACGTCCCCGCGGCTTGACGCCACGGCGACCAGGCAGGCGTCATCGGCTTCAGATTCGCCGCGGGTCGCAATGCTGGCGTGCAGCTGCGCGCGCTGGTGGAGGATCGGCAGCCAGGCCGGGAGACTCTCTGGCGCCGGAAGCTGGGTAAACTGCTGGCTGCGGTCTTCGCCGAGCATCCCAATGGCGTCGGCGCGACACTGGTGGCAGTGGGTCATCTGCGGCATCACTTCGCCGCACCGGCCGCGGGTGGCGGCGAGCGTCTCGGCGTCCGGCTCCGGCTGGCCGTTGAGGCCAAACACCGTGCCGTGCTCCGGCCTGGCGATCAGCGGCATAATATTATGGATAAACGCGCCGCTGGCCCGCAGCGCGCGGCTCACGTCGGCCATGCCGCTATCGTTGATACCGGGGATCAGCACCGAATTTATTTTCACCAGCACGCCTTTGGCGGTCAGCCTGCGTACGCCCTCAAGCTGACGGGCAATCAGGATCTCTCCCGCTTCGCGCCCGCTGTAGCGTTCGCCGTCCAGCCATAGCCAGGCGTAGATTTGCGCGGCAATCTCCGCGTCGAGGGTGTTAATGGTGACCGTGACGTGGTCAACGCCGACATCCAGCAGGCGGTCCACCGCGTCAGGCAGCATCAGTCCGTTGGTCGACAGGCATAATTTCAGGTCCGGCAGCTGTTCGCGGATCAGCTCCAGGGTGCGAAAGGTGCGGGCGATATTGGCGAGCGGATCGCCGGGCCCGGCGATGCCCACCACCGAAAGCTGCGGGATCGCCTGCGCGACCTGACGCACTTTCACGACCGCCTGTTCAGGCGTCAGCAGCGTTGACGATACCCCGGGGCGGGACTCGTTGCTGCAATCGAATTTGCGATTACAGTAGTTGCACTGCAAATTGCAGGCGGGCGCGACGGGCAGATGCATCCGCGCGAAACGGTGATGCCCATGGCGAGAGTAGCAGGGGTGCGCGGCAGCTTTATCGGCCACAAGCGGCGTCAATGCGCTGTCATCCGCCGGGCGGCAGGCTTTGCCGCCAGAAAAAGAGGAGCAGGAAGTCATGGTCGTACCTTCGTGGTTGGGCGATACCTTCCTGCTGCAAATGCTGTACCAGAGGTTAATTTCGCAACCGCATGAAAAGTAGACTTTTTAACCGGCAACCCGCGTCCCTGAATTGTCGCAATTCCGCCGCGCTGGCGACAATGTCCTGAATCTCACATAAGGCTTCACAGTCGCGGCATGGTGATATCCATAATCTGAATGCGATACGCCACCTGGCGCGGGGTCATGCCGAGCAGCCGCGCCGCTTTGGCCTGCACCCAGCCCGCTTTTTCCAGGGCGGCGATCAGCCGCTGGCGCTCGTCGAGGCTGTTATCGAGCCAGCCGTCCTCCGCCGGGCCGCTGCTGGCGAGCGCTTTCGGCGGGTTATCGCGATGGTTGAACAGAATCACGTCCCGGTCTATCAGGCCGCTTTCCGACAGCACCGCCGAACGTTCGAGACAGTTTTCCAGTTCGCGCACGTTTCCCGGCCAGCTGTACTCCATCAGCAGGCGAATCGCCCCATCGCTGATGCGCAGCGTTCGCCCCTGGCTGTGGGCGATTTTTCGCACCAGAAAGTGCGCCAGCTCGGCGATATCCTCCTGGCGCTCGCGCAGCGGCGGCAGCGCGATAGGCATTACGTTCAGGCGGTAGTATAGATCCTCGCGGAAATGACCCAGCCGCACCTCCTCTTCCAGATGGCGGTTGGTCGCCGCGATAATGCGCACGTTGACCCGCAGGGTTTCGTCGCCGCCGACGCGCTCCATCTCCCCCTCTTGCAGAATACGCAGTAGCTTAGCCTGAAACGAGGCGCTGCTTTCGCCGATCTCATCGAGGAATAAGGTGCCGCCGTCCGCCAGCTCAAAGCGGCCTTTCCGCTGGCGCACCGCGCCGGTAAACGCGCCTTTCTCATGACCAAACAGCTCGCTCTCCAACAAGTTGTCCGGCAGCGCCGCGCAGTTAAATTTGACGAACGCCGCGGCGGCGCGCGGAGAATTATGGTGGATGGCGTTGGCGATGAGCTCTTTCCCGGTGCCGCTCTCGCCGCGTACCAGCACCGTGGTATCCCAGCGGGAAACCTGACGAATAATATCCATAATCTGCCGCATCGCCGGGCTTTTACCGACCATATTTTCCAGGCCGAAACCGCGCGAAGGGGTACAGGCGCGCGGGCGCTCTATTCTGGGGCTCTGCTGCGGCGCCTGCGCGGCGGAGGTTGGCAGGATCATCAGGCGAATCGTCTGGGCGATCAGATTGGCGACGGTTTCGAGAAAGCGCGTGCAGGCGGGCAGCCGCTCTTCCTGACGCGCCATCGGCTGCGCCGCCAGTACGCCGATGGGCCGGGAGTGGGGGCCCATCAGCGGAACGGCGATAAACGGCAGGTCATAGTCGTACAGGCTCAGACGATCGAGAAAACGCTGGTCGTCGGCGACGCGCGGCAGCACCAGCGACTGGCCCTGCGCCAGCACGGTACCGACTAATCCTTCCCCCGGCCGGTAGCGAATTTGCGTACTGCCGGGCAGCGTCTGGTCTTCCGTTTGCTGCAGCGCTTCGATGCTCAGGATCTCCTGCTGGCTGTCGTACAGGCAAATCATCCCGTGCTGCATAAACGCATCGTTATGTAGCACGCTCAGGACCTCCTGCAGGGTTTTGCTCGCTTCGGTGGCGCGACTCAGGACCACGCTTATCCGCTGCATGGCGGTAAACTGCTGGGAGAGATCGAAACGTCTGACGGTGGTGTCCGAATCGGATTTATGGATCATTGCTCACCTCCGGTCAGGGTATTAAAGAGCGGGAAACGCAGAACCAGGCTGGTGCCTCCCTGCGGTCGCGAAGCCAGTTCAATCGCGCCGCGGTGGTAGGCGACCAGCGTTTGGATCAGCCGCAGCTCCATCCCTTTGCCGGGAGAGTTTAGGGCATCGGGGGAGTGGGCGTAGCGCACCTGCAGCAGCGGGACATTGTCGTTGAGATACAAAGAGAGCCAGCCCTCGTCCTCTTCGGCGTAAAGTTCGATCTCCAGCGGTACGGAGGGCAGCTCGGCGGCGAGGGCCAGCGTCCGGTCGAGCCATAAACTCAAGCAGGCCAGCAGCTGGGTACGCTGGCCGAAGCCGACCAGATGCGGCGATGCCATGTCCACCTGCAGCCGCGCGCGATCGTCAAAGCGGGTGCGGTAGAGGGCGTACAGGTCGTCAAAAAAGGGCTGAAGCGGCCAGACGGCATTGCTTTCCAGCTCAAGAGAAGGGCGGCAGCGCTGCAGGCGCGCCATGGCCTCTTCACCTTCGCGCCACGCCGCGTCCAGCGCCACGTTGCCGCTGCCTTCGCCGTTCAGCCGGCGGGCCGCCGCCAGCATATTGATTGGGCAATTAAGCTGAATCAGCGCCGCGTCCAGCGACTCGCGAATCGCGGCCAGCAGCTTACCGGCGGTCATTTGCTGTTTCAGACGGTCGAGCCGGCCCTGCTCCTGCTGCTGGCGCTGCTGGGTACAGTCGGCGATCACCACCAGCGTGCGCGCCGGGGCGCTGTCGACGAAGTAGCGGCTGGCTTCTTCACTCACGCCGGGCAGCGCCCAGCAGGTCACCGACAGCCAGCGGACCGCGCCGCGAACCACCACCGGCAGGATTTGCTCCGCGCCGGGCTCCATTTTGCGCGGGGAAACCTGGAGCTCGACCAGCAGCTCTTTCCCGCCGCAGTCCGCGCAGAACGTTTTGTAGGCGAGATTATCCATCACCACCCGATCCTGCTCATCGACCACGACCACGGCGGCGGGGATGTTATTGAGCACCGCTTCCATTAGCGTCATATGATTGCGCAGCCGCTGTTCCAGGGTATAGCTGACGCTGATATCCCGCTGCATCGCCAGATAATGCTCCAGCTCGCCCTGCGGATTCAGCACCGGCGTGATATCGATATCAACCAGATACAGGCCGCCGTCGCGGCGCTGATTAATTAGCTGACCGCGCCACGGCTGGCGCTGGAGCAGGGTTTGCCACATCTCCTGGTAGATCTCGCGCGGCGTCTGGCTGCTGGCCAGCAGGCGCGGGTTCTGATTGAGCAATTGCGCCAGCGAGTATCCAGTCTGGCGGCAAAACGCCGGGTTGGCGTAGATAATATTCGCCCGGGCATCGGTGAGGGAAATCGCTACCGATGCCTGTTCGACCATTGTAAAAAACAGCCCCGGATGTTGTTGAGTCAGCGCACCGGCAATCGCCTCGGGTACGGCGTTATCGAGCATCATATTCAGGGTCATCGCAAACTCCTGTGTCGCAGTTATGACAATTTGTCCGACACCGTGACAGGGACGCCGCGGTGTTTTCCGAACGGTGATAACCATGCAAACCGTGCGCCCTTATCGGCGTGATGTGCAGAAACATTGATCCGGTAGGGGAAAAGCAGGCGCTTTTTGCATTTTAAGCGCCCCGCCAGCCCCGCCGCGCGCGGCGGGAGGGGGCTGAAGCGATCGTTTTGGGGCAGGGATGGGCCGCGGTAGTGCAAAGCAACCTGGCACAGCCTTCGCAATACCCCTGCGAGAACGCGTATTTTCAACCCCCTTTTCCGACAGGAGCGCAACATGGCGAACATTGGTATTTTCTTTGGCACCGATACCGGTAAAACCCGCAAAATCGCGAAAATGATCCACAAGCAGCTGGGCGAGCTGGCGGATGCCCCGGTCAACATTAACCGCACGACGCTGGACGACTTTATGGCCTATCCGGTGCTGCTGCTGGGCACGCCGACGCTCGGCGACGGCCAGCTGCCGGGGCTGGAGGCCGGATGCGAAAGCGAGTCATGGAGCGAATTTATCAGCGGCCTCGACGACGCCAGCCTGAAAGGGAAAACCGTGGCGCTGTTCGGCCTCGGCGATCAGAGAGGCTATCCGGACAACTTCGTCAGCGGGATGCGCCCGCTGTTCGACGCCCTGAGCGCGCGCGGCGCGCAGATGATTGGCAGCTGGCCAAATGAGGGTTATGAATTCAGCGCGTCCTCGGCGCTGGAAGGCGACCGCTTTGTTGGGCTGGTGCTGGATCAGGATAACCAGTTCGACCAGACCGAAGCGCGTCTGGCGAGCTGGCTTGAGGAGATTAAACGCACCGTGCTGTAGGCGTTAACGGGTAGCCGCCGAGGCTACCCGCACAGTCCCGGCTGACGGGAAATCATCTGTTCCAGCCACTGGCGCTGATGGCGCTGCTGGCTCTGCTGCCAAAGATAATCGCGCGCGCTCTCCAGCGCCTGCTGCGGCTCCATGGGCGCGGCGGGGCGAATCGCTTCGCACCATAAAAGATGCCAGCCCAATTCGCTGGCGATGGGAAGGCTTAGCGCGTTTTCCGCCAGTGAAAACAGCGCGGTCTCGAGCTGCGGATAGAGCAGGCCGCGGCTAATCCAGCCTAAACGACCCTCTTCCAGCGCGCTCGGGCAGTGGGAATAGCGCTGGGCCAGCGGCGCGAAAGCGTCCCGCGAGGCGTTGATTTGCCGATACAGGCCGAGGATCCGCTGGTGCACGGCTTCGCGGTCGTTATCGACCGTCAGCAGTAAATGGCGGGTCAGACGCTGTTCCGGGCGCATAAACTGCGTCTGGTGGCGCAGATACCATGCCTGTACCGTAGAGAGATCCGGCTGCGGCGCCTGGCGGGCGATATCGGCAAAGGCGAGTTCCAGCCGGGCGTGATGGCGCACGATGGCAGCGCGCTCGGGCGGCGTAAAATCCCCCTCGTCGAGCCAGATGGCAAGGGAGGCGGCGATATTCTCCAGCAACGCCGCCGGAATATCGCCTTCAGGGACCCGCGCGACGATCGTCTGCTCCATATGGCACTGGCGTTGCCAGGCCTGTTCAAAAGCCGGCGTATCGGCCGGATCCAGGGCCGCCGGATCGCGATTCCAGCGGCTGCGCGCTAGCCGCTGCCGGGCAAAACGTTGCCATGCGTTCATTCTTCTCTTTCCTCTATAAGGGCGATGGCCTGCGCAGGGACCCTGAACCAGCGGCCGCTAAAGTCGACGGTGTAGCTGTCGCCGAGCTCTCCCCGATCGGTAGCCTCAACGCGTCCCCGCTGGCCGGCGCTCACGACCACATCGCCGTTGACCGCGAGCGCCATCTGGCAGGTCACGCTATCCCCGTATTGCAAATTTCCGGCCAGCCACGGCTGGGTGATGGGGATCAGCTCCTGCTCGCGGCAGCCGATGATCCGATCGGTTTCCGGAAAGTGGATCTGGTAGATAATCTGATCTTGCAAAAAAACGCCCCAGTCGCGCACAAAGCCGGTGCTGCCGCGCCTGACCAGCAGCGCGCCGGGCGCGAAGCCCGCCACGGTGCCGTCGTTACGAATCGCGCGTACGACGCGGACCTCTTCGCTAAAGGTGAATTTCGGTCTCATGTTCCGCTCTCCTGAAACTGTTGCTGATAGCTCTCCGCGAGCAGTCTTCGCGCCAGCAGCCAGGGCGCGCGGTCGTTATCCTCGAGCCGGTTTTGCAGCGGCACCTCCGCGCGGAGTTTGCGATGAAACGTTGCCAGCACCGGCAGGCTGCAGCGGCCAAGCAGCTCGGGCTGATAGGGGACGGCGAAAAACTGAAAAAAAGATTCGGCGGAGCGAAGTTCGTCCACGCCGGGAATTTGATAAAACCACTCCATCATTACCCCCTCGCCCGCAGGGCGGATTCACCGCACAGCTCGTCGTAGATAGCCACCAGCTCGTAATCTTTCGGGCTGCGCTTCCAGTTCTCGGCGAAGCGGCGGATGGCGGGCAGCAGCTGGTTAATCTGCGCGGCGTTGAGGTGATAGCCCATCTGGTCAAAAATGCCGTTGACCGCCTGACGCCCGGAGTGTTTGCCCAGCACCAGCCGGTAGCTGCGGCCCATCAGGGAAGGGGCGATGGACTGGTAGCTCTCGCTGTCGCGCAGCAGCGCCGCCACGTGGACACCTGACTCATGGGTAAACACCAGCTCGCCGACCAGCGGCTGCTGCGGGTCGATGGCGCGCTGAGCGGCTTCCGCGACCCTCTGACAGAGCGCGGGCAGCGCCGAAAAATGCACGCCGGTCTCCACGCCCAGGCAGCGTTCAAGGCCCAGCGCGACGGTTTCCAGCGCCGCATTGCCCGCCCGCTCGCCGAGACCGAGGACCGTCGTATTCACGCTGGTGGCCCCGGCGCTTACCGCCGCCAGCGTATTGGCGGTCGCCATACCCAGATCGTTATGGGCATGCATTTCGATCTCGCCGGACCAGACGTCGCGCAGGGCCGAGATTTGCGCCGCGGTGGTAAAAGGGTCGAGCAGGCCGACCGTATCGGCATAGCGCAGGCGGGCGGCGGCGCATTGCTGCGCGACCTCGGCGATAGCGCGCAGGGTCTGGCCGCTGGCCCGCGAGGCGTCCTCGCAGCCGATGCATACCTTCAGGCCGAGGGTATGCGCAAGATGGATAAACATCGCCAGCCGCTCCAGCAGCACCGCCAGCGGCTCGCGCAGTTTGTACTGCCGCAGCTTATCCGAAGCCGGAATCGAGATATCCACCCAGTCGATGCCCAGATCGGCGCTCTGGCGGATCTCCAGCGCGTTCATCCGACACCAGGTCATCAGGGTCGCGTCGGGCAGCTGGCGACGCACCAGCTGGATCCGCGCGATCTCCTCGTCGCCCATCGCCGGGGTGCCGACCTCCATCGTCGTTATTCCTGCGGCGTAAAGCGCCTCGGCAATGGCGACCTTTTCGCTGGTGCGAAAGGCGACGCCGGGGCTCTGCTCGCCGTCGCGCAGGGTGGTATCGTTAATCAGCACGCGTTCCATCAGCCACCTCCGCCTTAGCCGTAAACCGGCGTGAATACGGCGTCCGCCGGGCGCGGCTTGCCGTTCTGCCAGTAGGGCGACAGCGCGCGCAGCCGGTCGATAATCGGCGGCAGCGTGGCGACGACGTAATCGATCTCTTTCTCCCGGGTGTAGCGCGAGAGAGAAAAGCGGATGGTGCCGTGGGCGGCGGTGTAGGGGATATTCATCGCCCGCATCACGTGGGAGGGTTCCAGCGAGCCTGAGGTGCAGGCGCTGCCGCTGGAGGCGGCGATCCCGGCCTGGTTTAACAGCAGCAGAATGGCTTCACCTTCAATAAACTCAAAGGCCAGATTCACCGTGCCGGGCACCCGCGGCTGGCCGCCGCCCATTACCATGACCGACGGCACGCTGGCCAGCAGGCGATGCTCCAGCCTGTCGCGCAATTGGCCGATATGCGTCATTCCCGGCAGATGAATATTCGCCAGCTCGCAGGCCGCGCCCATGCCGACGATTCCGCAGATATTTTCCGTCCCGGCTCGCCGACCGTACTCCTGGTGACCGCCGCGCAGCAGCGGGCGAAAGCGGGTTCCCCGCCGCAGATAAAGACAGCCTACGCCTTTTGGCCCGTGGAACTTATGCGCCGAGCAGGAGAGCATATCGATGCGGGTCTGGCCCACGGCGATCGGTATTTTCCCGACCACCTGCACCGCATCGCAGTGAAACAGCGCCCCTTGTTCATGGGCCAGCTCCGCCATTTCGCCGATCGGGAAAAGCACTCCGGTTTCGTTATTCGCCCACATCACGCTGACCAACGCGACGCGCGGGCTGAGCGCCGCGCGGAACTGCGCCATGTCCAGCGCCCCCTCGCTATCCACCGCGATGCGATGAATCCGGTAGCCCTGGCGCTCCAGGTGCTCGCAGGCCGCCAGCGTCGCCGGATGTTCGACCGCGCTGGTGATGATTTCGCGACGCTCCGGCAGCAGGGCGATCGCCGAGGCGATGGCGGTGGCGGTGGCTTCGGTGGCGCAGGAGGTAAAGATGATCTCGCTGGGATACTCCGCGCCCAGCAGCGCCGCAGCCTGCTGGTGCGCGCGTTCCATAGCCGCCTGGGCCGGAATGCCAAAATCGTGTATCGACGAGGGGTTGCCGTAAAAATCGGTCAAAAAGGGCATCATCGCTTCCAGAACCATCGGGTCCAGACGGGTGGTGGCGTTGTTATCGAGATAAACCTGTTTCATCTTGTCCCCCTTGGGTCAGTTAACCGCGGCTCAGGCCGCCACCACTTCCATATAACAGCCGGTACGTTCCATCAGTTTTTGCTGCAGCCAGGCCAGGGTCATATCGGTCATCATGCAGCCGCTACAGCTGCCGGAGAGGCTGACGGTCACCTGGTGGTTGGCGACGCTGAGTAGCGCCATATCGCCGCCGTCGGCCTGAATATGCGGCCGCAGTTCTGCGATGGTATCGACGACGCTCTGCCAGTGCGGATCTTTGCCGCTGGCCACGGCTGGCGTCGTCTGCGGCTGCTGGGCGAGGATCTCCGCCAGCGCCAGCTCGATTTTTTCGTGGCAAGAGGTGCAGCCGCCGCCCGCTTTGGTGTAGTTGATCACCTCGGCAAGGGTGGTCAGCCCGTTGTTCTGTACCGCGCGGCGAATATGCCCTTCATCGACGCCGAAGCATTTGCAGATCAGCTTGCCCTCGTCGTGCTCCTCTTCAAGGCTTTCGCCGCGAAAGTTGGCGATGGCCGCGCGCAGGGCCTCCTGGCCCATCACCGAGCAGTGCATTTTCTCCGGCGGCAGTCCGTCGAGATAATCGGCAATCTGCTGATTGGTTATCTGCCCGGCTTCGGCGAGGGTATGGCCGATAATCAGCTCCGTCAGCGCGGAGGAGGAGGCGATGGCGCTGCCGCAGCCGAAGGTCTGGAAGCCCGCCTCCTCAATGATTTCGCTTTGCGGGTCGACGCGCAGCATCAGGCGCAGGGCGTCGCCGCAGCTTAACGAACCGACGTCGCCTACCGCGTTGGCGTTGTCCACCACGCGCGCGTTGCGGGGGTTAAAAAAATGGTCTTTCACTTTCTCGGAGTAATTCCACATGCTGTCAGCTCCAGGGATGATGACGGAAAACGCCGGGGCGCGGTTCACCGCGGAAGCGCGGTGGCGATAACGAACTAGCAATTGCGATACCAGAGAATAAAATTAATATTTTTCAAATGGTTGTGTATTAGTCCTGACAAGGTTCGTCCTACAGTGTCGCGATGTTTTGTGGGCTTTGTCACAGAAACGACACGGCTAGCGGCGCGGGTCCGGATCCCCATGCCACTCCTGCTCCTGCAGCAGACGGGTAAAGCGCTCCGGGTCGCGCTGGCGCGTATTTTTGCGCTGCCCTTTGTCGTACCAGTAGAGCTGAATCTCCTGCAGTAAGCCGACGATGGTGGTGTCGGCGGGAACGCGTTCGGCGCGCACGCCCACCTGCAACAGCTGGCGAAAAACCGCGTCGCCAATCGCCACGCAGAACAGCGTGACGCAATCCTCCAGGGCGTGGATCCGCCTGGCGATCTTCTCCGTCTGGTGGCCGTTCTCGACCGAGAAATCAACCACCCGGATGAGAGTGACCCGATCCGCCTTGACGCCGTACACCACCAGCCGCGGGGTAGCGCCGAAGTGCTGATCGACGTGACGATAGTCGGAGCTGGCGAAGGCGACCTTCATAGACCACTCATCGGAGTGGACCATATCAAACTGACGGTTAATCGGCGGCATAAGCGCCTCCTGTGGAGAGTGACGATTCGGGGTTCTGGCGCAGCGGCGATCGGTAGTGGGCGAGGTGGTGGTGACGCTCGCGCATCAGGTTTGCCAGCTCAAACAGCGTATCGCGCATCCCGCTATACCCCTGTCGTACCCGGCGGAATTCGCCGAGCTTATCAAAGAGCGGAAAACCCGCGCGCACCAGCGGCAGCGCAAACTGCTCCGCCAGGTCGCGGGCGTGCGAGTTCGCCACCAGCAGGTCGGCGGGATGCGCGCACAGCAGGGTTTGCAGATCCTCCAGATCCCCCGGCACCACCCGTTCCACCGGCAGCTGGCGCAGGCTGGGATGACCGGTAGGGGCCACCAGCGGGCCGGGCTGCATCCCCTGGCTGTTGGCGAAATCACACCACGCCGCCAGCAAATCGCCTTCCGCCGCTATCGCCATGCGCTGGCCCTGGAGCCACATATGGCAGTCGATCATCGCATCCTGTAGCTGGCCGCGCTGGCGTTCCAGCCACTCGGGAACGGCGCGTCCGGAAATTTTCGCCAGTTGATGAATAAAGGCGTCGCAGCGTTCGAGGGTCATCAGGTGCGGCAGGGCGATAACCTCGCCGCGGCAGCGCGGGGCCAGCAGCGATGAGGCGCGATGAAGGGAGACGCCAATGGCGAAGCTGCACAGGCTTTGTCCCATCTGCTCTATCTGGCGCAGCGGCGTCCCGCCCTGGGTCAGCGGCGAGAAATCGCCCTGCGCCAGGTGGCCGTCCATCGATTGCGCCAGGTCCGGCAGGATTACCGGCTGCAGGCCGAACGCTTCGACGCATCGGCGCAGCCACTCAATATCACCCGGCGAACAGAGGTGGCTGATCAGCAGATTGACCCGGCGATTGCGCTGAGCCGGGCGCGGCGCCGGCGGCACCCACTGCTCAATGACGCTCTCTAGCACCGCGCTGAAGCCGTTCTCCATGGAGCCATAAAAATCCGGCGTGTTAACCGTCAATATCGCCACCCCCTTGTGACGGGGATACTCTTCGCGAAACTGGCGAACCACGCGGGAAATATCGCTGCCCTGGGCCTCCGACAGCCCGGTGCTGAGCAGTACGATAGCCTGCGGATTGTTGCGCTGGCAGAGGGTATCCAGGGCGGTAAAAATATTGCCGTCCGCGCCCATAATCGTCGACGTGGGGTCCATCGCCGTCGACTGCAGGGGAACCGGGTCGTGGAAATGTTGAATAAAAAAGACTTTGGCGAAGGCGCTGCACCCCTGCGCGCCGTGGACCAGAGGGATGCTGTGTTCGATCCCGAGGCTGGCGAGGATTGCGCCGAGCGGCTGGCCGGTTTTGATGGGGCTGACCGCCAGCGGCTTATCGGTGCGGAAAATGTCTGCCATGGTGAGCTCCTTAGCGCCACGGGGCGCGAGAATGGGTTTGCGGCCAGATGGGGCTGTTGATGGTCTGACACAGCTGGCGGGCGAGGGTGACGATCCCCTGATAGCCAGCGAAGGCGTGTTCGCGCTCCTGATTGATATCGAGAAACGGCAGCCTGGCTTTATAGGCGGTGTACATATTGCGTCCGCCGGCAATCATCAGGTCGGCCTGATAGCGATAGACCACATCCAGCAGCGTGCGGGCGTTGCCCTCTTCCAGCATTACCGCCTCTTCGCCCATCAGCTCGCGGATCCGCTGTTTATCCTCTTCGGTGGATTTACGCGTGCCGGTTGCCACCACGGTCATGCCCAAATCCTGCAGCGCCGATACCACCGACCAGGATTTCACCCCGCCGGTATAGAGCAGCGCTTTGCGGCCGCGCAGCTGTTCGCGCCACGGCTGTAGCGCCAGTTCCGCCGCCTGTTCCTCCCGCGCAATCAGCGCTTCGGTACGCTGGCGAAGGTCGTCGTCGCCCAGCAGCGCCGCCAGCTGGCGCAGGGCGTCAGAGGTGGCGCGGATCCCGTAAAAGCTGCCTTCGAACCACGGCGTGCCGTAGCGCTGCTCCAGGGCTCTGGCGACGTTAATTAACGCCCGCGAGCAGACCAGCATATTGGCCTGCGCCCGGTGCATGGTCTGGATCTCGGCGAAGCGGCCATCGCCGGAGAGGCTGCCGAGCACGCGGATCCCCAGTTCGTCGAGCAGCGGCTGAATATGCCAGAACTCGCCGGCAATATTGAATTCGCCAATCAGGCCAATATCGTGACGCTGCTCCGGGGCAAAGAGCGTGCTCTCCGGCCAGGGGGCGGGCTCGCGCTGGCCGATGACCCGTTTGACCATGACGTCGCCCGCCAGCCGGTTACCGAGATTTTTACTGCCGTAGAAACCGGCGGCGTCAATAGCGATAACCGGTACGCCGGTGGCGGTCTGCGCGGCCTGGCATACCGCTTCCAGGTCATCGCCCTCCATGGCCGGTACGCAGGTGTTGTAGATAAAGACCGCCGCCGGATGATAGCGGGTGACGATATGGCGCACGGCGTGAAACAGGCGGCGTTCGCCGCGGCCCATAATCACGTCCTGTTCGTTGAGATCGGTGGTGAACCCGAGCCGATTAAGGGTGGGGCCGGAGCTGGCGCTGCCGCGGTTATCCCATGAGCTTCCGGCGCAGCCGATGGGGCCGTGGACCAGATGCGCCACGTCGGCGATGGGCAGCAGGGTTATCTGCGCGCCGTCGAACGCGCAGCCGCCGGCGGTGGCGCCGGGTTTGGGCGCGCTGCAGCCGGATTTTTGTTTATGGTTGTGTTCACAGGCCGGTTCATCCAGCAGCGCCAGAATTTCATTTCCCTTCATAGTGACCTCGTTGACGGTGGGGGATGAGGGGGAAGATGCAATTCGCGCTCCAGAAGCGGAGCCTTGATTTTTAAAGAAAAGAGGTTGTTGGCTTTGCGACAAAGCCAACAATCGGACAAGGGATGGCGGCATGTGATGCTTTATGACCTATCGCGCTGGCATGGCTATTTGTTGATGAAAGGCTGGCAGCGAGGGGGTTAGGCGCATCAAGAAGCCCGGAACAACCGTGAACGGAATATTCCCCTGAGCGTAACGTGGGGAAGAGCGTCCATACGCGAAAAAAAGCCCGCGGGGTCAGCGGGCAACAAGCACAAAACAGGGATTAAAAAACGCGTTCTTCCAGAGGGTTATCCCTGTTAAGCCGCTTCGCCAGCCACGGCGGCAAACGGCCGGCCAGCAGCGTATTGATCGCCTCGCACTGTGCCTGAATCGTCGTCCCGGGCTGCGCTTTCATCGGGTGGATGCGATGGCGGATCAGTCGCGCGGCGGCGGGCCCGCCGATCTCCTGGCAAAACAGCAGCTGACAGTCCTCAATAAGCCGGGCGCGCACTTCGTTGGCCTCCTGCTGGTGGGGGGCGGAGGGATAGCGGCGCAGATCGTACAGCCAGCCGCCTTGTTCATCGAACGCGTAGATAAAAAACAGTCGTCCCTGGCCGAAATGGCCGTTAATCACCAGCCCATCCTGGGAGCAAAATGCCGCCAGCAGCTGCGGCGTGCGCTGGGCAGGGCGAACGATGCGTAAATGGGCGGGCAGCGCGCCCTGCAGGCTCGCCATCACCCGCGACCAGCGAGCGGGGGACATCACCGCCGTCGCGGAGGGAAAGCTGGCGGCCAGCTGCGGCTGGGTCAGGGTCGCCAGACGCTCTGGCGTCAGCGTCTCGCCGCTCTCCTGCGCCAGCCAGTCGACGATTTGCGCCGGCTGTAGGTCCGGCAGAGACTGAAACAGCGCCAGCATACGCCAGAATAGGGTATCGTTGTCGGACATCACCAGCTCCTTATATCAAGGTATTGCGCGTCGCGCGCAGGCTTATCGGAAAGACGGGACGCCCCGGCTGCGGATGCACGTAGTAGCGGCGTCCCCCCTCCAGCGAAATCGCGCCGCCCCAGCGTTCAGCGTCGTTATGCTCAATCTGGATCACTCGCGCTTCCAGATCCTGTTTCGCGATATAGGCGTACAGGTCCGCGCCGCGCTCACGGAAAATCACGATGGGCATACTCCCTCCTGGCCCCGCATGACGCGGGGCACCTGATGGTTAACGGACGAGATCGAAGCTGTAATCGGTTTTGCCCAGCTGGCTGGTATCGCTATCCAGTTTCTCCAGCACGGCGTTCACCAGCGTCGTCACAATGTTCATCGCCCCTTCATAACCCCAGGTTGTCTGGCGGTGCAGATGGTGGCGGTCGAACAGCGGAAAGCCGAGGCGGATAAGCGGCACTTCAAAGGCTTTACCCTTCGCCAGGGTATCGCGCTGGATAAACTTGCCGTAGGAGTTGCCGATCATAAAGTCCGGCTGACGGGTGAACATCAGCGAACGGAAGTGCCACAAATCGCAGTTGATAAACACTTCGCTATCGCGCCCGTACGGCGAGGCATCGAGCATTTTGTTCATCGCTTTTTGCCAGCGTTTGTTGGCGTTATGGCTCAGGATCACCGTTGGCTCGCAGCCCAGCTCCAGCAGGAAGCGGGTGAGGCCCATCACGAAGTCCGGATCGCCGTACAGGCCAAACTTCTTGCCGTGCAGCCAAGTGTGGGAGTCGAGCATCATGTCAACCAGCCGGCCGCGCTCAAGGGTGAGGGCGTCGGCAATCGGCTTGCCGCTAAGCTGGCTGACGGTCATCAGCAGTTCATCGGTGGCGGCCAGCCCCAGCGGAATGGCGACCTCGGTGGCGGGCTGGTTCCACATCTCCTGCACCACTTTTTTGCTCTTCAGCAGCTGCCACGGCTGCAGGAGCAGCGTATCGATGGCGTCAGGGGCCTCTTTCATCTCCTGCTGCGTGGTGCCGCCGGAATACATCCGATAGTGGCCGTCGGCGGGCGTGTCGAGAACTTCCGACGGATCGGAGAGCAGGCTGCACGGCACCGCCATCTGTTCCATCATCCGCTTTAATACGCGGAAGTTGCCGAGATAGGTTTCAAAGCCGGTCACCAGATTGAGCTTCGGCAGTTTGCCCGGCTGCCCCTGGTAGTCCGCAGTGAAGGTTTTGGCGAAGCCTTCAAACATGTTATCCCAGCCGGTGACGTGGCTGCCGATAAAGCTTGGCGTATGGGCGTGGGGCACGGCGATGCTGCTGTCGACGAAGCCATCTTTTTTGGCGTTGGCGATAAACGCCTGCAGGTCATCGCCGATAACTTCCGCCATGCAGGTGGTGGACACCGCAATGATCTCCGGTTTGTACAGCGCGCTGGCGTTCTGCAGGCCCAGGTTCATATTGTTGTTGCCGCCGAAGACCGCCGCGTCTTCGGTCATCGAGTCGGAGACGCAGGCGATCGGCTCTTTGAAATGGCGGTTAAAATAGGTGCGAAAGTAGGCCACGCACCCCTGAGAGCCGTGCACATACGGCAGGGTGTTGGCAAATCCCAGCGAGCAAAGCACCGCGCCAAGCGGCTGGCAGGCTTTCGCCGGGTCAACGGTCAGCGCCTCGCGCTGGAAGTTCAGCGCTTCATACTCGGCGGTGGTGGTCCAGGCAAAGACCTCCTGCACGCGCTGCGCATCGTGCGCCTCTTCCAGCTGCCGCTTATTGCGGAACAGCTCCTGGTATTCATCCTGTTCGAATAGCGGATAACAGCTATTAATTTTATCAATCGTTTGGCTCATGGTGTTCTCCTCCCGCGCCACAAATCGGTGAACAGACGGGACAGTGAGTGGGCAATCACGCAGACTTCAGCCACGGAGCGGTCAGTTCGTTCCACGCCGGGTTGTTCAGGGTCATATCCATATCGCGGGCGAAAATGGCGAAACCATCGTAGCCGTGGTACGGGCCGGAATAGTCCCACGAGTGCATCTGGCGGAACGGCACGCCCATTTTCTGGAAGATATATTTTTCCTTGATGCCGGAGCCGATAAGGTCGGGCTTCAGCGCCTTGACGAACGCTTCCAGCTCGTAGCTGCTGGCGTCATCGAACAGCAGCGTGCCCTCTTTCAGATCCGGCAGGGTGCGGTCGTAATCATCGTTATGGGCAAACTCGTAGCCGGCGGCGATGATCTCCATCCCGAGATCCTCATAGGCGCCAATAACGTGGCGCGGCCGCAGGCCGCCCATATAGAGCAGCACCTTACGCCCCTCCAGGCGCGGGCGATATTTGGCGATAATCGCCGCCATCTGCCCCTCATACCGGGCGATCACCGCTTCGGCGTTGGCGCGAATGGTATCGTCGAACTGGTCGGCGATTTTGCGCAGCGATTCGGCGATTTTGGTCGGCCCGAAGAAGTTGTACTCCATCCACGGAATCTGATGTTTCTCCTCCATATGGCGGGCGATATAGTTCATCGAACGGTAGCAGTGAACCAGGTTCAGCTTGACGAATGGGGTATTCTCCATCTCCACCAGCGTGCCGTCGCCGGACCACTGCGCGACTACCCGTAGCCCCATCTCTTCCAGCAGAATGCGCGAGGCCCAGGCGTCGCCGCCGATGTTGTAGTCGCCGATGATCGCCACATCGTAAGGGGTGGTTTCAAACGGCTGTCCTTCGCGATTGTTCAGGATCCAGTCGCGCACCACGTCGTTGGCGATATGGTGCCCCAGAGACTGCGACACGCCGCGAAAGCCTTCGCAGCGTACCGGGATCACCGGTTTATCCAGCGCCTTGCTGCTGGCGTTGGCCACCGCGCTGATATCATCACCGATCAGCCCCACCGGGCATTCCGACTGAATGGTGATCCCTTTGGTGAGCGGGAACAGCAGCTCCATCTCTTCAATCAGCTTGCTGAGCTTTTTATCGCCGCCGAAGACGATGTCGCGCTCCTGAAAATCAGAGGTGAAGTTCAGCGTGCCGAAGCTATCGACGCCGCTGACTCCGGTGTAGTAGTTGCGTCGTCCGGCGCGGGAATACTGGCCGCAGCCGACCGGTCCGTGCGAAATGTGGGCCATATCCTTAATCGGCCCAAATACCACCCCTTTGGAACCGGCGTAGGCGCAGCCGCGTACGGTCATTACGCCGGGTTGTGATTTGCGGTTAGAGATAATGCACTTGCCGACGCTCTCCATTTCCGGATCGCTGACCATCATGTGCTTTCTGCGCTCTTTTCGCGCGGTTTCCGGGAACACCTCCAGGACTTCCTGGATCAGCGCCAGATTACGTTCGCCCGTTGCGTTGGTCATCATAATTGTCCTGTGCTCAGGCCGCGTTTTCTTCGGCGGCGGTTTTGCCAATGATGCTGGTGTCTTCCTCTTCCATGATGCCGAACTCCATCAGCAGCGATTCCAGCTCATCCATGGTGCAGGGCGTCGGCACCACTTTCATGGTGTTGTTGACGATCTTCTGCGCCAGGGTGCGGTATTCGTTGGCCTGTTTGCAGGCGGGGTCGTACTCGATAACCGTCATGCGGCGGATCTCCGCGCGCTGCACGATGTTGTCGCGGGGCACAAAGTGGATCATCTGGGTACCGAGCTTTTCCGCCAGGGCAATAATCAGTTCGTCTTCACGGTCGGTCTGACGTGAGTTACAGATCAGGCCGCCGAGGCGCACCTTGCCGGATTTGGCGTATTTAACGATCCCTTTGGAGATATTGTTGGCCGCGTACATCGCCATCATTTCGCCGGAGCAGACGATGTAAATCTCCTGGGCTTTGTTTTCGCGGATCGGCATGGCGAAGCCGCCGCAGACCACGTCGCCGAGCACGTCATAGAACACGAAATCGAGATCGTCCTCGTAGGCGCCTTCTTCTTCAAGAAAGTTGATCGCCGTGATCACGCCGCGTCCCGCGCAGCCGACGCCTGGCTCCGGGCCGCCGGATTCCGCGCAGCGCACGTCGCCGTAGCCAATTTGCAGCACGTCTTCGAGTTCGAGGTCCTCGACCGAGCCGACTTCCGCGGCCATCTCCATAATGGTGTTCTGTGCTTTGGCGTGCAGGATCAGACGGGTGGAGTCCGCCTTCGGATCGCAGCCGACGATCATCACTTTCTTACCCATCTCCGCCAGCGCGGCGACGAGGTTCTGCGTGGTGGTGGATTTACCGATACCGCCTTTACCGTAAATAGCGCATTGACGCATGGTCATGGTGACTTCTCCTGTTGTTGAGTGTTTGCCAGCAGAGAAGTGCAGGGAACATACCAGCCGTGCCTGTTTATTTATTTGTTTGATTTTTATGTATTTATTAATTCATTGTCGCGCAGGGCGTAAAACAAAACGGCACAATAAGGCGACCAAATGTGGGAAACAGAACAATTCCGTCTGCCGGGGCCATTGTGGCGGTTTGTCGCCTGTTCAACAGCTTGTCGCCCCCTGTGTCTTATTCCACGCAATCTCTTGGCGCGCTGCGCGGCGACTCTCTTCATAACGCGTTGAATTCGCGCTAACTCTTCTGTCATCCGCGAGCTGGCACAGGCTGTGCTTGAGGCAACAACTGGGTTTGCCGCTTATTTGAGGCGGCGAAGATGCCTCTCACCTTCGAGGATTGAACAATGTCCGGAAAAATGAAAACAATGGATGGCAACGCCGCGGCGGCCTGGATCTCTTATGCCTTTACCGAGGTCGCGGCGATTTACCCCATAACCCCCTCCACGCCGATGGCGGAAAACGTCGACGAGTGGGCGGCGCAGGGGAAAAAGAACCTTTTTGGCCAGCCGGTGCGCTTAATGGAGATGCAGTCGGAGGCCGGCGCGGCAGGCGCGGTCCACGGCGCGCTGCAGGCCGGGGCGCTCACCACCACCTATACGGCCTCCCAGGGGCTGCTGCTGATGATCCCCAACATGTACAAAATCGCCGGTGAACTGCTGCCGGGCGTCTTTCACGTCAGCGCCCGGGCGCTGGCGACCAATTCGCTGAATATTTTTGGCGATCACCAGGATGTGATGGCGGTCCGCCAGACCGGCTGCGCGATGCTGGCGGAGAACAACGTGCAGCAGGTGATGGATTTGTCGGCGGTGGCGCATCTGGCGGCGATTAAGGGACGCATCCCGTTTGTTAACTTCTTCGACGGTTTTCGCACCTCGCACGAAATTCAAAAAATCGAGGTGTTGGAATATGAGCAGCTGGCGACGCTGCTGGACCGGCCCGCGCTCGACAGCTTCCGCCGTAACGCGCTGCATCCGGATCATCCGGTCATCCGCGGAACGGCGCAGAACCCGGATATCTACTTCCAGGAGCGGGAGGCGGGCAACCGTTTTTATCAGGCGCTGCCCGACATTGTCGAAAGCTATATGGCGCAAATCAGCGCGCTCACCGGCCGGGAGTATCATCTGTTTAACTATACCGGCGCGGCGGATGCCGAACGGGTGATTATTGCGATGGGATCGGTCTGCGATACCGTTCAGGAAGTGGTGGATACGCTGAACGCGGCGGGAGAGAAGGTCGGGCTGCTCAGCGTGCATCTGTTTCGCCCTTTTTCGCTGGCCCACTTCTTCGCCCAGCTGCCGAAAACCGTGCAGCGGATTGCCGTCCTTGACCGTACCAAAGAGCCCGGCGCTCAGGCTGAACCGCTGTGCCTGGATGTGAAAAACGCCTTCTACCACCACGACGATGCGCCGCTAATCGTCGGCGGCCGCTATGCGCTTGGCGGGAAGGATGTTCTGCCCAACGATATCGCGGCCGTCTTTGATAACCTCAATAAACCGCTGCCGATGGACGGGTTTACCCTCGGGATTGTCGATGATGTAACCTTTACTTCGTTACCGCCGCGCCAGCAGACGCTGGCGGTCTCGCATGACGGCATCACCGCCTGTAAATTTTGGGGCATGGGCTCGGACGGCACCGTCGGGGCCAATAAAAGCGCGATCAAAATTATCGGCGATAAAACGCCGCTCTACGCGCAGGCCTACTTTTCTTATGACTCGAAAAAATCCGGCGGCATTACCGTTTCACATTTACGCTTCGGCGACCGGCCGATCAATTCGCCCTACCTGATCCATCGGGCCGATTTTATCTCCTGTTCGCAGCAGTCCTACGTTGAGCGCTACGATCTGCTGGACGGATTAAAGCCGGGCGGGACCTTTTTACTCAACTGCAGCTGGTCCGATGCGGAGCTGGAGCAGCATCTGCCGGTCGGCTTTAAACGCTATCTGGCGCGGGAAAATATCCATTTTTATACCCTGAACGCCGTGGATATCGCCCGCGAGCTCGGGCTGGGCGGGCGCTTTAATATGCTGATGCAGGCGGCGTTCTTTAAGCTGGCGGCGATTATCGACCCGCAGACCGCGGCGGATTACCTCAAGCAGGCGGTTGAAAAAAGCTACGGCAGCAAAGGGGCGGCGGTGATTGAGATGAACCAGCGGGCGATCGAGCTGGGCATGGCCTCGCTGCATCAGGTGACGATTCCGGCGCACTGGGTGACGCTGGATGAACCCGCGGCGCAAGCATCAGCCATGATGCCGGATTTCATCCGCGATATTCTGCAGCCGATGAACCGCCAGTGCGGCGACCAGCTGCCGGTGAGCGCGTTTGTCGGTATGGAGGACGGGACGTTTCCTTCGGGCACCGCCGCGTGGGAGAAACGCGGGATCGCGCTGGAAGTGCCGGTCTGGCAGCCGGAGGGCTGCACGCAGTGTAACCAGTGCGCCTTTATCTGCCCGCATGCGGCGATCCGCCCGGCGCTGCTCAACGGCGAAGAGCATGACGCCGCGCCGGTTGGGCTGCTGAGCAAACCCGCGCAGGGAGCGAAGGAGTATCACTACCATCTGGCTATCTCGCCGTTGGATTGTTCCGGCTGCGGCAACTGCGTGGATATCTGTCCCGCGCGCGGCAAGGCGTTAAAAATGCAGTCTCTCGATAGCCAGCGTCAGATGGCGCCGGTCTGGGACTATGCGCTGGCGCTGACGCCGAAGAGCAATCCGTTTCGTAAGACGACGGTCAAAGGCAGCCAGTTTGAAACCCCGCTGCTGGAGTTTTCCGGCGCCTGCGCGGGATGCGGTGAAACGCCTTATGCCCGCCTGATAACCCAGCTGTTTGGCGACCGGATGCTGATCGCTAACGCCACCGGCTGCTCTTCTATCTGGGGAGCCAGCGCGCCGTCGATTCCCTATACCACCAACCACCGCGGCCACGGCCCGGCATGGGCGAACTCGCTGTTTGAGGATAATGCGGAGTTTGGCCTCGGCATGATGCTCGGCGGTCAGGCGGTGCGTCAACAAATCGCCGATGATATGACCGCCGCGCTGGCGCTACCTGTCAGCGACGAACTTAGCGACGCAATGCGCCAGTGGCTGGCGAAGCAGGATGAAGGCGAGGGCACCCGCGAGCGCGCGGACCGGCTCAGCGAACGGCTGGCGGCGGAAAAAGAGGGCGTGCCGCTGCTGGAGCAGCTGTGGCAGAACCGCGACTATTTTGTTCGTCGTTCGCAGTGGATTTTCGGCGGCGACGGCTGGGCCTACGATATTGGCTTCGGCGGTCTCGATCACGTGCTGGCGAGCGGGGAAGACGTCAATATTCTGGTATTTGACACCGAGGTTTACTCCAATACTGGCGGCCAGTCGTCTAAATCGACCCCGGTGGCGGCCATCGCGAAGTTTGCCGCGCAGGGCAAACGCACGCGGAAAAAAGATCTCGGCATGATGGCGATGAGCTACGGCAATGTGTACGTGGCCCAGGTCGCGATGGGCGCTGATAAAGATCAGACCCTACGGGCGATCGCCGAGGCCGAAGCCTGGCCGGGACCGTCGCTGGTGATTGCCTACGCCGCCTGCATTAACCACGGGCTGAAAGCCGGCATGCGCTGCAGCCAGCGCGAGGCGAAACGGGCGGTTGAGGCGGGATACTGGCACCTGTGGCGCTATCATCCGCAGCGGGAAGCGGAAGGTAAGACGCCGTTTATGCTCGATTCCGAAGAGCCGGAGGAGAGCTTCCGCGACTTTTTGCTTGGCGAAGTGCGCTACGCCTCGCTGCACAAAACGACGCCGCATCTGGCGGATGCGCTCTTTAGCCGAACCGAGGAGGACGCGCGGGCCCGCTTTGCCCAGTATCGGCGGCTGGCCGGCGAGGAGTAGCGGGCCTTTAGTTCTCCTGCTGCATGACCTTAAGCAGCGTATCCAGCAGGCCGGGAAAGCGCGCGTCTAAATCTTCCCGGCGCAGCGAAATCAAGTTCTCCCGCCCCTGTGGGCGCTGCCAGATCACACCGCTGTCGCGCAGGACGCGCCAGTGGTGGGTCATGGTCGACTTCGCCACATCTTCGTGACGCAGGGCGTTACAGCTCTGCTCGCTTCCGTCGGCAAGGATGCGGATAATCTCAAGCCGTAGCGGGTTACCGAGGGCGAAAAGGACATTTTCGAGGCGAATTTGTTCACGTTCGGGGTGATTGGCGATCATACTATTCCTGTGTCGGCGGTTGCGCTGCCTTACGAGCAGCGGCCCGTATCGGCGGCTGGCCGGTAATATACCCAAACTGCTTTTCTAAAGCCACGCGCGTCGTCGCAGCTTCACCAATAGTAACGATAGCAAAAATAGTTCGAATATACTCGTACAGTTGTACTATGATAGATGCCGTTATATGAACGGCGGCCAATTCCGGCCGCCAGCTGACAGTCAAAATGACTAAGGACGCATCATGCCCCGACCCATCCCCCTCGAACGTTATCGCAACATCGGTATCTCCGCGCATATCGATGCCGGCAAAACCACCACCACCGAGCGCATCCTGTTTTATACCGGGATGAGTCACAAGCTGGGGGAAGTACACGATGGCGCGGCAACCACCGACTGGATGGCGCAGGAGCAGGAGCGCGGGATCACCATTACCTCCGCGGCGGTGAGCTGCTTCTGGCCCGGTATGGACCGCAGCTTCGAGCCGCACAGGATTAACATCATCGATACCCCAGGGCACGTGGATTTTACCATCGAAGTGGAACGCTCCATGCGCGTCCTGGACGGCGCGGTGATGGTTTACGACTCCGTCGGCGGCGTGCAGCCGCAGTCGGAAACGGTCTGGCGGCAGGCGAATAAATACCACGTCCCGCGGCTGGCCTTCGTCAACAAGATGGACCGTCCCGGCGCGGATTTTTTCCGCGTGGTGCAGATGATGACCGATCGCCTGAAGGCCAATCCGGTACCGATTGTGATCCCGGTTGGCGCCGAAGAGCACTTTACCGGGGTGGTGGATCTCATCAAAATGCGCGCCATTTTGTGGGACGACGCCACCCAGGGGATGACCTTCAGCTATGCGCCGGTGCCTGACGATCTCGTGGAAACCGCCCGGCTGTGGCGGGAGAAAATGGTCTCGGCGGCGGCGGAAGCCAGCGACGAACTGATGGATAAGTATCTCGAAACCGGCGAGTTGAGCGAGGCGGAAATCGTTGCCGGACTGCGCCAGCGTACGGTGAAGGGCGAAATCCAGGCGGTGCTGTGCGGCAGCGCGTTTAAAAACAAAGGCGTGCAGCGGATGCTCGATGCGGTGGTTGAGCTGATGCCGTCGCCGCTGGATATCCCGGCGATTCAGGGCGTGGATGAGAAAGGGCAACCTGCTGAACGTCACCCGAACGACGACGAACCGTTCTCGGCGCTGGCCTTCAAGCTGATGACCGACCCCTATGTCGGACAGCTGACCTTTATCCGCGTCTATTCCGGGACGTTGAAAAAAGGCGATGCGGTGTGGAATCCGGTGAAAGGCAAGAAAGAACGCATCGGACGCATCGTGCTGATGCAGGCCAACGATCGCCATGAGGTGGACGAACTGCACGCCGGGGATATTGCCGCCTGCGTCGGCCTGAAGGATGTCACTACCGGCGACACGCTGTGCGCCCCGGATGCGGTGATTACCCTCGAACGGATGGAGTTTCCGGAGCCGGTGATTTCGCTGGCGATTGAACCGAAAACCAAAGCCGATCAGGAGAAAATGGGTATCGCCTTGCAGCGGCTGGCGGCGGAAGATCCGTCGTTTCGTCTGCATACTGACGAGGAGTCCGGCCAGACGATCATTTCCGGGATGGGCGAGCTGCATCTGGAGATTATCGTCGACCGCATGAAACGAGAGTTTGGCGTTGAGGCGAATATCGGGCGTCCGCAGGTGACCTATCGCGAGACGATCCGCAAAACGGTCAAAGAGGTGGAAGGCAAGTTTGTCCGCCAGTCCGGCGGTAAAGGGCAGTACGGCCACGTGGTGCTGACCCTTGAACCGCTGGAGCCGGGGAGCGGTTTCGTGTTTGAAGACGCGACCAAAGGCGGCGTGGTGCCGCGCGAGTACATCCCTTCGGTGGAAAAAGGGCTGCGCGAAGCGATGGGCACTGGCGTGCTGGCGGGCTATCCGGTGGTGGATATCAAGGCGACACTGACGTTTGGTTCGTATCATGACGTCGACTCGTCGGAGATGGCTTTCCGCATGGCGGCGATATTTGGCTTCAAGGAAGGGGCGCGCAGGGCCGACCCGGTTATTCTTGAACCGGTGATGCACGTGGAAGTGGAGACCCCGGAAGAGTACGCCGGGAATATCATGGGCGATCTCTCTTCCCGTCGCGGAATGGTGCAGGGGATGGAGGAGCGGTTCGGCAGCCAGATTATCCGCGCCGACGTGCCGCTGGCCGAGATGTTTGGCTATTCCACCACGCTGCGTTCAATGTCCCAGGGCCGGGCGACCTACAGTATGGAGTTCCACCATTACGCGGAAGCCCCGCGCAACGTAGCAGAGGCGATTATCGCCAGCCGCGCTAAAGGCTAAGCAACGTTTCCCGGAGGCGATGCTGCGCATCTGTCCGGGCTACAAAACCTGCGGGCTTGTAGCCCGGACAGGCGCAACGCGCCGCCTCCGGGAATTTCTGCCAATCAAACAATATCCTGCGCGTACTGCCACAGCGCCTTCAGCTGCGCCAGCTTCTCTTTATCATCCGCATACTGCTGATACAGCATCTGCAGCTCATCGGCGTAGGCCTGCAAAAACTCAGGCGTAAATACCTGGCGACGGTGCTCTAACCAGCGCTGCTGCTCGGCTTCATCGAGCGTGCCGGGGTAGTTGCGCGCGCGATAGTTGAACAGCAGGCGCTCAATACGCTTATCGGCGAAGGTAATATCCAGCGCCGGCAGGTTGCGCGGCTCGGTTTCGAGCACGATTTTCATCGCCGCGCGGTCGGCATCGCTGAAAAAGCCGTTATACAACTGCGCATCGACGTTATCGGAAGGCACAAACGGCTCCGCTTCGGCAAAAATCGCCACCACTTTCTCACGCACCTGCGGATTGGCCCGCAGCAGCTGAGCGTTATCCAGACAGCGCTGGATATTGATGCCCAGCCGGTCGGCATCCTGCGGACGCAGGGTGTTTTGCTGCGCCAGCACCGGGCATTTATTGAGGTGGACCAGCTTAATCGGCACCGCGGGCAGGTCGCCCAGCTCGCTTTTCGGCGTATACAGCCGCTCGCGCAGGGTGTCGGCATCCAGCTCCAGCAGGGGAGCGATATCTCCGGCCAGGTCGACCATAATCACCGCGTTACGGTTGTCCGGGTGCCACGCCAGCGGGGCCACCAGGCTGGTGTTACCGCGCGCCGCGCCGAACATGCCGGAAACATGCACCAGCGGCTTGATTTGCGGCACGTCGATCAGCGTCGCCAGCTTGCGCTTATTGCGGTGGGCGTAGAGATAGTCAAACAGGCGCGGCTGCTGGGTTTTCACCAGCTTTGCCATCGCGATGGTGGCGTAAACGTCGGCCATCGCGTCGTGGGCGTTGCTGTGCTCAATGCCGTTGGCGACGGTCAGATGCTCGAGGCGGAAGCTCGGTAAGCCCTCTTCGTTTTCCGGCCAGTTGATCCCTTCCGGGCGCAGCGCGTAGCAGGCGCGCATCACATCCAGCAGATCCCAACGGGAGTTGTCGTGCTGCCAGCTCCAGGCGTAAGGATCGTAAAAATTGCGATAAAAGATATTGCGCGTCACTTCGTCATCGAAGCGCACGTTGTTGTAGCCGACGATGCAGGTTTTTGGCACCGTGAACAGATCGTGAACGCGACGGGCAAAGGCGGCTTCGCTGTCGCCCTTGGCGTTCGCCTCCTGCGGCGTGATCCCGGTAACCATAACCGCCTGCGGCTGCGGCAGATAGTCATCGGCGATCCTGCAGTAGAAGACTTCGGGTTCGCCGACGATATTGAGGTCTTCATCGGTGCGGATGGCGGCAAACTGCGACGGTCGGTCGAGCGAAGGACTGGTGCCGAAGGTCTCGTAATCGTGAAACAAAAATCCGGGCTGGTTGGCGCTATCTTGCATAATCTGTTCATTATCCCTGGTGGCGAGCAGCCATCATGGTAAACGATTTGCCGGGCCATCAGAAGGGTATCGCCTTTGCCCCTTGCCGGCGGTGTCATATTTTCTTGCAATTAAACCCTGATTTGAAACGAGAAGTTCCGTAAAAAGGACGGCGAATCTGTCAATTTAGAGGATATGCCGTTGAAAGGCCGTTTGTTTATTGCTGTATCTTTGCTCGCTGCGAGCGTTTCCTGCGCATTTGCCGCCAATGATTTTCCCGTCAACGTGACGCCTCCTTCTATTCAGGCCGGTTCCTGGGTGCTGATGGATTACACCACCGGCCAGATCCTGACCGCCGGTAACGAGCATCAGCAGCGCAATCCCGCCAGCCTGACCAAACTGATGACCGGCTACGTGGTCGATCGCGCCATCGACAGCCACCGCATCACCTTTGACGACATCGTCACCGTCGGTAAAGACGCCTGGGCGCAGGGTAACCCGGTCTTTAACGGCTCTTCGCTGATGTTCCTTAAGCCCGGCGATCGGGTCAGCGTACGCGACTTAAGCCGCGGGCTGATCGTTGACTCCGGCAACGATGCCTGCGTGGCGCTGGCGGACTACGTCGCCGGCGGCCAGCCGCAGTTCGTCGCGCTGATGAACAGCTACGTGGAAAAACTGCATTTGCAGGATACCCATTTTGAAACCGTCCACGGCCTGGACGCGCCGGGGCAGCACAGTTCGGCTTACGATCTCGCTGTGCTCTCGCGGGCGATTATTCACGGCGAGCCGGACGTCTACCATATGTACAGTCAGAAGAGCCTGACGTGGAACGGCATTACCCAGCAGAACCGCAACGGCCTGCTGTGGGATAAGACCATGAACGTCGATGGTCTGAAGACCGGCCACACTTCCGGCGCCGGCTTCAACCTGATTGCCTCCGCGGTGGACGGCCAGCGTCGGCTGATTGCGGTGGTGATGGGAGCCGACAGCCCGAAAGGGCGCGAACAGCAGGCGGCGAAGCTGCTGCACTGGGGCCAGCAAAACTTCGATACCGTCCAGGTCCTGCAGGATGGCAAGCAGGTCGGCGTTGAGCGAATCTGGTATGGCGATAAAGAGCAGATTAAGCTGGGGACCGATCAGGATTTCTGGCTAGCGCTGCCGAAGTCGGAGGTCGCGCGCATTAAGGCCAAATACGTGCTGGATAACAAAGTGCTGGAAGCGCCGATTGCCGCCCATCAGCGGGTGGGAGAAATCTCCCTGTACGATGGTGATAAAGTGGTGGCCCACTGGCCGCTGGTGACGCTGGAAAGCGTTGGCAAGGGCGGCATGCTGTCGCGCTTTAGCGATTATCTGCATCAAAAACTGTAACTGTCGCGCCGCTCCGCCCGGAGCGGCATCTCGTAGCTGTTTGATTATTATGCCGCTTCGGTTGGCACTTCGTTTACTTTCACTCCATTACCTTACCCGGTCACCCTTCAGGAAAAAGCCTGGCGTTTGTGCGCCATAAATGGAGCTGGGAAGATGAAATACTTTGCGCGTAGTGCGCTTTCTCTGGGACTTTTCGCCGTTTTTAGCACCGCCAGTTTTGCCTCTGGCCTCGTTCTGGCCGATAACGAATTTCGCAATGATTTAGCCTGGTTATCCGACCGCGGAACCCTCGCTTTAAGCCTGTCGACCTGGCCTCTGAGCGAGGAGGAGATCAACCGCGCGTTGGCCAACGCGCATCCGACAACCTCCGCAGAGCGGGGGGTTCTGAGTCGTGTAAATCAGCGTTTAAGGGCGCTGAAAGCCGACGTGCGCGTTACCGGTTACAGTTCCACTGATAAGCCGGGAACCCCGCAGGGGTTTGCCCAGTCCTATCCCGCCGACCAGTCGCTTTCTCTCGCCCTGAACAACAGCGGCGAATGGTGGGATCTGCATCTACAGGGCAATGTTGAAGGCGACAAGCGCATCAGCAACGGTTCGAGCGTGAACGCCAACGGCGCATACGGCGCGGTAAAGCTGTGGAATCAGTGGCTGGCGTTCGGGCAAATTCCGCAGTGGTGGGGGCCGGGCTACGAGGGCAGCCTGATTCGCTCCGATGCCGCGCGGCCGATGACCGGTTTTCTGCTGCAGCGCGCCGAACAGCGCGCGCCGGAAACCTCGTGGCTGAGCTGGATTGGCCCCTGGCAGTATCAGCTTTCCGCCAGTCAGATGAGCCAGTATGCCGCCGTACCGCATACCAAAATCTTCGGCGGCCGCCTGACGTTTTCGCCAATCTCCTCGCTGGAGCTGGGGGCCTCACGCATCATGCAGTGGGGCGGCGAAGGGCGACCTTCATCATTCAGCAGCTTCTGGGACGGTCTGACCGGCAATGACAACACCGGCGAATCGGCCGACGATCCCGGCAACCAGCTGGCCGGTTTTGATTTCAAGCTGAAGCTGGCGCCCGCTCTGGGGTGGCCGGTGAGCATTTACGGCCAGATGATCGGCGAGGACGAAGCCGGATATTTACCCTCGGCGCACCTCTATCTTGGCGGCGTGGAAGGGCATCACCAATGGAATAGCAATGCGGTTAACTGGTATCTGGAAGCCCACGATACCCGTTCGAACATGGGGCGCACCAACTACATCTATAACCACTTCATCTATAAAGACGGCTACTACCAGCAGGGCTATCCGCTGGGCGACGCGATGGGCGGCGACGGGCGTCTGTATGCCGGTAAGGTAGAGCTGGTAACCGAAGAGAACCAGCGCTGGAGCGCGCGGCTGGTCTACGCAGAGGTCAATCCGAAGAACCAGCGAATCAATAAAGCCTTCCCGCGCGCCGATACGCTGAAGGGCGTGCAGCTGGGCTGGAGCGGCGATGTGATGCCGACGGTACGTCTGAATACCTCCGTGTGGTACACCGACGCCAACCACAGCACCAGCGACGATGTCGGGGCCAGCATCGGCGTCGAGCTGCCGTTCATTTTATAACCGGATGGCGCCGGTTTTTTTACTCTTCTTGCCGCGCGGATTTGTGAATTGCCGCACATACTATGGCTGATAGTACTGCTAATTTATGTGTATATATATACAGTATTTTATCAACGGTGGAGGCAGCATGGAATATAACGTTAAGTCCGTGGGCAAGAAGAAAATTGCCGGGTTTCATCTGGTCGGTCCCTGGGAGCAGACGGTTAAACAGGGGTTTGAACAGCTAATGATGTGGGTTGATAACAGCCAGGTTCCGGCGCAGGAGTGGGTGGCCGTTTACTACGACAATCCTGATGAGGTCCCGGCGGAAAAGCTGCGCTGCGCGACCGCCGTCACGGTGGCGGAGGACTACTCAATCCCCGCCAACAGCGAAGGCGTGATGATGACCGATATCGCCGGCGGAGAGTACGCGGTTGCCCGTGCCAGAGTCGAGAATTATGACTTTGCAACGCCGTGGTATCAGTTCTTCGAGAGCCTGATGCAAAGCAAAACGCACCAGATGGCGATGAAACCCTGCTTTGAAGTCTATCTTAACGATGGTAACCAGGACGGCTACTGGGATATTGATATGTACATCGCGGTCGAGCCTGCGGTGAAGTAAATCGAACATTGTCCCTTCGCTGGACAAGGTTTATTACATTCGCGTGATGCTTGCGGCGAAAAAGCAGTTACAATTGGCCTTTTCGTTGTGTCGGAGTAGGTTGTGCGCGCGGATAAATCACTTAAGCCATTTGAAATTCGGCTGTATCGCCATTACCGCATCGTCCATGGCGTGCGAATAGCATTGGCCTTTGTGCTCACCTTTGTGCTGGTGCGCCTGCTTAATGTTCCTGAAGGCACCTGGCCTCTCATCACCCTGGTGGTGGTGATGGGGCCAATCTCCTTCTGGGGAAACGTCGTACCGCGCGCGTTTGAGCGCATCGGCGGCACGATCCTCGGCTCGGCGCTCGGGCTGGTGGCGCTTAAGCTGGAGCTCATCTCGCTGCCTATCATGCTGCTGTGGTGCGCGGTGGCGATGTTCCTCTGCGGCTGGCTGGCGCTGGGCAAAAAGCCTTACCAGGCGCTGCTGATCGGCATCACCCTGGCGGTGGTTGTCGGCGCGCCGCCGGGCGATATGACGACCGCGCTGTGGCGAAGCGGCGACGTTATCTTCGGTTCCCTGCTGGCGATGCTGTTCACCGGTATCTGGCCGCAGCGGGCCTTTCTGCACTGGCGCATCCAGATGGCCAGCTACGTCACCGCCTTCAACCGGCTTTATCAAGCCGGCTTCTCGCCGAACCTGGTAGAGCGTCCGCGTCTGGAAAAGCACCTGCAAAAGGTCCTCAACGACGTGGTGAAAATGCGCGGATTGATTACGCCCGCCAGCAAAGAGACGCATATCCAGAAAGCCATCTTTGAGGCGATCCAGACCGTCAGCCGTAACCTGGTGTGCATGCTGGAGCTGCAAATCAACGCTTACTGGGCATCGCGTCCCGGCCACTTCGTGATGCTTAATGCCCATACGCTGCGCGAAACTCAGCAGATGACTCAGCAAACGCTGTTGACTATCGCCCACGCCCTGTATGAGGGCAACCCGCAGCCGATCCTGGCCAACAATGAAAAGCTCAACGAAATCGTTGCCGAACTGCGCCAGCTCATCAAAGAGCAGCAGGACGACAATTTCTCCGAAACGCCCATTCATGGTTATGTCTGGTTAACTATCGAGCTGGCGCGCCAGCTCGAACTGCTGTCGCATTTGATCTGCCGGGCATTGCGTAAATAAAGACCAGACTCGCGTGGTTTTTCCATCGCTTGCTTCGATTCAGCAGCGTTTAGGGTTATGATAACGGCAAAGGAAAAAACATTGTCATCAGCGGCTGCTAACAGTTATGTTAGCCCTATGTAGCAGTCGCTTTAGCGAATCCGAATCTCAAATATTAGGGGTATAAAAATGGAAACAACTAAGCCTTCTTTCCAGGACGTACTGGAGTTTGTTCGCCTGTATCGTCGTAAGAACAAACTGCAGCGTGAAATTCAGGACGTTGAGAAAAAGATCCGTGATAACCAGAAGCGCGTCCTGCTGCTGGACAACCTGAGCGACTACATCAAGCCGGGCATGAGCGTTGAAGCTATTCAGGGCATCATTGCCAGCATGAAGAGCGATTACGAAGATCGCGTTGACGACTACATCATCAAAAACGCCGAGATCTCCAAAGAACGTCGCGACATCTCTAAAAAGCTGAAAGCAATGGGCGAAGCGAAAGTAGAAGATAAATCTGCCGAGTAATTCCCGTTTAAGCGCTCCGGCGGCGCTCGCTGCCGGAGTTCCTCTTCTTTCTCTTGCGCCATCTCGCAAATCCTTCGCAAAACACCCCATGCAACGCTGAATCTTTCCCGAGGAATTTGGTATACTTCCGCGGTAAACATATTGATATCGGAAGGGTTTATCTCATGCTGTCCCTGCAACAGGTGCCGCCGCGATGATACTGATTACCGGCGACGCCCATAGCGGCCAACGCCGCGACGCCGAATCTTTACTCAACTCTTTCGTTTCGGCGATCTACATCGCTACCTCCCGGATATCCGACAATCAAATCGCCGCGCGCATTCAACACCACCGTGATACCCGGCTTGCCCACTGGCGGCTGGAAGAATGCGGCCGTGCTCAAGCCGCGCGCACAAGTCAGGTTACGGCCGGCGGCGGAGATGAATAACCGCTGGCCGCGGGGTTTATCGACAGGAGTCCTCTCTCAATGATTAAGTCTTTTTTTGCCGCATTATCGTTTATCAGCCGCCTGCCGGTCCCGGCGAGTTTATCCCAGGGGCTGGAAATTGAACAATATCAACGCAGTATAGTCACATTCCCCTTGGTCGGATTGCTGCTCGGGGCGATTGCCGGCGCCGTCGTGATGCTGCTCCAGCCGTGGTGCGGCGGCCCGCTTGCCGCGCTGCTCGGCGTGCTGGCGCTGGCGCTGTTGACCGGCGGCTTCCATCTTGATGGGCTGGCGGATACCTGCGATGGCATCTTCTCCGCCCGCCGGCGCGAACGGATGCTGGAAATTATGCGCGACAGTCGGCTGGGCACTCACGGCGGGCTGGCGCTGATTTTCGTGCTAATGGCGAAAGTGCTGGTGGTCAGCGAGGTGGCGCTGCGCGGCACGTCGGCGCTTGCCGCGCTGGCAGCCACCTGCGCCGTCGGCCGCGGTATGGCGGTGCTGCTGATGTATCGCCAGCGCTACGCCCGCGAAGAGGGGCTGGGCAACCTGTTTATCGGCAAAATCACGCTGCGTCAGACGCTGATTACCATGGGGATCGCTTTGGCGCTGGCGACAGTGCTGCTCGGAGTTAACGGTCTGCGCGCGGCGCTTATCACGCTGGTGCTGGTATGGGCGCTGGGTCAGGCGCTGAAGCGTACTCTGGGCGGGCAAACCGGCGACACCTTAGGCGCGGCGATTGAGCTGGGCGAAGTCATATTTCTGCTGGCCCTGCTGTAGGATTGGCTTTCTTCCCGGTGGCGCTGCGCTGACCGGGCTACGGGTTAACAGCGCTCTGCGGGGCGGTAGCCCGGACAGGCGCATCGCGCCGCCTCCGGGAAATGTGCCGGGGTTGACGAATCGGCGTGGCTTCTCGCCGGCTCGCGCTGCGCTTAGCCGGGCTCCGGGTTAGCAGCTGTCTGCGGGGCGGTAGCCCGGACAGGCGCCTCGCGCCGCCTCCGGGAAATGTGCCGGGGTTGACGAATCGGCGTGGCTTCTCCCCGGCTCGCGCTGCGCTGACCGGGCTACGGGTTAACAGCAGTCTGCGGGGCGGTCGCCCGGACAGGCGCATCGCGCGGCCTTCGGGATATGTGCCGGGTTGACGAATCGGCGTGGCTTCTCCCCGGCTCGCGCTGCGCTTAGCCGGGCTACGGGTTAGCAGCTGTCTGCGGGGCGGTCGCCCGGACAGGCGCATCGCGCGGCCTTCGGGAAATATGCCGGGGGTTGACGAATCGGCGTGGCTTCTCCCCGGCTCGCGCTGCGCTGACCGGGCTACGGGTTAACAGCGCTCTGCGGGGCGGTAGCCCGGACAGGCGCATCGCGCCGCCTCCGGGAAATGTGCCGGGGTTGACGAATCGGCGTGGCATCTCCCCGGCTCGCGCTGCGCTTAGCCGGGCTACGGGTTAACAGCAGTCTACGGGGCGGTAGCCCGGACAGGCACCTCGCGCCGCCTCCGGGAAATATGCCGGGATATTATCCGGCACCTATGGCTATAGCGCTTTTTGCCATACGCTCTGCGGCAGGAGATAAACGTCCGCCGGTGCCGTCATGCCGTCGGTCACAATATGCTGAATGCCGCTGGCCATCACCGCCAGGGTGACGTCAAAGGCGTTCAGGCTATCGCCAAAACCGGCGGTCAGGTTGAGCATCGAACCGTTCGCCAGCAGATAAACGGTTTTATCGCCCATCCGGTAAGCGTTGATATAGGGCATGACCTCTTCCTGCGCAAACTGACGCAGGTACTCGCAGTCAATCTCTTCCGCCACGTGACCCACGTTGAGGATAAACACCCCATCTTTGGACTTATCCAGCGCCTGGCGGTTAACGACTTTTTTGCCGCCGGTCGCTGTGGCCACCACGTCCGCCGAGGCGATAGCCTCCTGTAATTCAACGACGTGCCAGCCATCATAGGCCGCCTGTAATCTCCGTGCCGGGTCGATTTCCGCCACCATCACCTGGCCGCCGAAGGCCTTCGCTGCCGCCGCGACGCCCTGGCCGACCAGACCATAGCCGATGACCAGCACTTTTTTCTCATGCAGGGTCAGGTGGGTTGTCTGGAAAAAGGTATGCCACGCGGTCAGGCCGACCATATGACGGTTGTGCAGTCCTTCCTTAACCGGCAAATCATCCCAGTTAAAAATCGGATAGCCAGGACGAATATCGCCCAGACGGCTCACGCCCGAACCTGTCGCTTCAAGCCCGGCGACAACGTTGCCGAACTCCCCGCGCTGATGCAGTAGGGTCGTAATATCCGCGCCCATTTCGCACAGATGCGTCGGCTGCCAGGCAATCGCTTTTTCCCACGATTGCTGCCAGTCGGCATCGCTCATATCGCGCCAGGCGCAGGCCTCCGCGCCGCGCTCCACCAGCCAGGCGACCACCTCATCCTGTACCGTGGTTGGGTTACAGGTGGTGAGAAAAATCTTCGCGCCTTTTTCCAGAATTCCCTGCACCAGCGGGATCATTTTCATATCGAGATGCATACAGCAGGCCAGACGCACCTCGCTGAGATCGGGCAGGGCGGCGACCTGACGCAGGGTGCGCGGCATATTCTGACTGGCCCATGCGATTTCTTTCTCTAATTTTATTTTGTTATTCAACGTGTTTGACCTTCAATCCATAGAATGCTGATACCCAGAGGTGAGGGGATTTTAACGTAGCGCGCGCCGTTTTTACATTCACAAAATGAATGGCAAAAAGCCACGATAAAGACATGGTTGTTAAAATAAGGTTAAAAAAAGAAAATAAAGCATAAGTTTTTACGATGACGTAAGCGAGCAGCAGGATGTTAAGCGTATTACCCGGAACGCTCTTTTCGCGGATCCGCATTTTTCTCGGTCGCCTGAAGCCACACGCCTTACCGGTCGCCAGAAAACATATTGTTCTGGCCTCGATCGGCGCCGGGACGGGCCTGGCGGTGACCAGCTTGTTCAGCCACTGGCTGTTAGGCGAGGTTAATATCTGGTTTATCGCCCCTATGGGCGCCTCGGCGGTACTGCTGTTTGGCGTCCCGAGCAGCCCGCTGGCCCAGCCTTGGTCGATTGTCGGCGGTAACGTGCTCTCGGCGCTGATCGGCGTGACCGTGGGCATAGCGATCCCGAACCTGGCGCTGGCCTGCGGCGTGGCGGCAGGGCTGGCGATCGCCGGCATGTACTTCCTGCGCTGCCTGCATCCGCCGGGCGGAGCGGTGGCGTTAACGGCGATCCTCGGCGGGGCGGGGGTACAGAGCGAGGGCTACCACTTTGTTCTGACCCCGGTATTACTCAATTCCCTGATGCTGGCGCTGCTGGCCATCGTCTTCAACAACCTGGTCGGACGTCGCTACCCACACCCGCTGGCCGCGGAAGAGGTGAAGGCTAAAGCGGTGCCGCTGGGCCTGTCGGTAACCCGCGATGATATTCACGCGGCCCTGCTGGACGGCCAGTTTCTCGACATCGATGAAGACGATGTGCAGGAGCTGCTGGAAAATATAGAACAAAAGGCCAGACAGCGTATCGCCGGCGCCCGCCGATCCTGATTTTCCCGCCCACCGCAGGGCGATGCGGCGCTCCGCATCGCCGCCAGGGCTACAGTTCGCCGGTAACGTACTGCGCCACGCCGCGGCCAAAGCTCCAGTCCCCTTTGTGGTTGCTGATTACCGAGATCATCAGGTCGTCGCCGCTCAGCCCGCAGTGCTCCTGGAGCTCAGCTTGCAGGATGGCATAAAAAAGCTGCTTCTGCTCTTCGCTGCGCGGGCTGGTATATACCCTCACCACCACCACCTTCCGGCTGCGCGTCAGCCCTAGCCCGGTGTCTTCAACGATCATATGGTAGGCTTTGTTTTCATGAACAATCTGGTAGCGGTCGCGCTCTGGCACCTTGAACGCCTGCACGACGGCGCGATGTGCCGCATCCAGCAGGGATTTGATCTCGCTTTCGCTGCGTCCTTCAATGATATCAAACGTCAGTAATGGCATAGCAGATGATCCTTATTGTCGGGTTAACGGTCTGTGAATGTGATGCTAACCAATGCTGACGACGGCAAAAACCGCTATATTTGAACGCATTGTTTTTCTCTGTGAACAATCGATATGCGCGAGATACGCCCGGAAATTTACTGGACCCATTTGTACTGGCTTACGGTGCTGGAGGAGCAAAAAAGCTATACCCGCGCTGCGGAAAAGCTGGCGGTCAGCAAATCCGCCATCAGCCAGAAAATTAGCGAACTGGAGCGGGTCACCGGGAAAACCCTGGTGCACCGCACCACCCGTAGCGTGACCCTAAGCGAAGATGGCCTGCGGCTGGTGGCGGAACTGAACGAGCCGTTTGGGCAAATCCGCGAGATCTTTACCGGCACCTGCGATGAGGAAGGCGGCCCGCTGCGCGGTACGCTGCGCCTGACCGCGCCGGTGGCGTTCTCACGCCAGCAGCTAGTCCCGGCCATTACCCCTTTTCTGCATCAGCATCCGCAGCTTCATCTCCAACTGGAGGTGACCGACCGGCTGGTGTCGCTCGCCAGCGAGGGGTTCGATCTCGCCATTCGCCACTGTCGTCGCGAGCTGCTGCCGGAGACCCACGTGGCCTGGCCGCTGTGCCGTACGGCTACCCTGGTGGTCGCCTCGGCGGACTATATTCGCCGCTTTGGCCGTCCCGATTCGCCTGACGCGTTGCGTCAGCATCAATGCCTGACCTACCCGCGCGGGCCGCAAAGCCCGCACTGGACCTTTGAGCACAACGACGAGCGGGTGAGCGTTAAGGTGCAGGGGCCGTTTGCCACCAATAACAGCGAATCCCTGCGCGACGCGGTGCTGGCGGGGCTGGGCGTTGCCTTACTGCCGGATTTTAGCGCCAGGGAGGCGATTGGCCGCGGGCTGGTACAGGAGCTGCTGCCGGAATGGCGGCCGGTGGATGTGTTTGCGGAAAGTCTCTACGTCATTCGCCCCTACACGCCGCGCGTATCGCGGGCGGTAGAGGCCTTTAGCCGCTATCTGAAGGCGACCTTCAGCTGATATTATCGAGCTGCTGCGCCAGCGCCTCGCGAAAGCGCGGCAGCAAATCGGCCCCGTCTGAAATCAGCTCCGCCAGGGTCACGGTTTTATCGGCGCGGTAAACCCGCCCACTGCCGAGCCGGGCTTCAAAATCATTGGCTGCCCGGTGAGCCGCTGCCAGGTCGGCATCCAGCAACACCACCGCGTGCGCGAGAACCACATGGCCTTGACCTTCCGCCATCGGTCGCCAGTACTGGGCCGTGCCGGCTATTTTTCGCGCATTCTCGCCCTCGCCGCAGGCCAGATTATAGCGACCATCGCAAAAAGAACCGTTGACCGCCTGGAAGTGGCTGGCCACGCCGAAAGTCGCCAGCGTGCGCTGCAGCAGCGCGCAGAGGGAAAGATAAATCGGCTCTGCGGCTTCGCCCAGCGAGTGATAAACCGGCCAGGCCAGGCTGAGATTGACAATTCCCGGCCCCTGCGGCACCAGCCCGCCGCCGGAGCGGCGCAGCCAGACCGGCCATCCCCGGCTGGCGAACTGCTCGCTCGTCGCCGGGAGTTCAGCAAATTTCCGATAGCTTCCCGGCACCACAAACCCCTGCGGGGCCTGCCAGAGCTGAGTCACCGCTTCCCCGTCGCGAGCCCGGTCAAACAGCGGTTGTTCGGCCAGCGTTGGGTCGGCGCAGTAGCGAACCGGCAACTGCTGGTGGTTAAAGCGCAGCGGCCAGCAGGGATCCTGAGTCATCATTTCTCCTTACTAAGGTTCTTCGTCATGGCGGCTGGGTTTCATCAGCATCGCCGTGAGGGCGGAGAGCAGGCAGCCCGCGGTCAAGTAGATAGCGACGCTATGCCAGGCGCCGCCGGATAAGGTGACCAGGGCGGCGGCGATAAACGGCGTAAAACCGCCGCCGACGACGCTGGCGACCTGATATCCCACCCCGGCCCCGCTGTAGCGATAGCTGGCGCCGAACATTTCGGTAAACATCGGCTGCTGTATGCAAACCACCATGTCGTGCGCAATATTCGCCAGCATGAGCGCGAAAAACAGGATCCAGAAGTAAGACTGGCTTTCGAGCGCCATAAAGAACGGGAAGCCGCTGAGGGTACCGATCAGCGCGCCGGTGATATAGACGCGGCGTCGACCGAAGCGGTCCGCCAGCCAGGCGAAGCAGGGGATGGTCAGGCAACTGATGGCGCCGACGAGCAGGCCAATATTCAGGAACAGCTCGCGCGGCAGACCGAGGTTTTGCGTCGAATAGTTGAGCGCAAAAGCGGTGACGATATACATGGTCAGCAGTTCGCACAGACGCAGACCGATAATCATTAAGAACGCGCCCGGATGGCGGAATAGCGCTTCCACGACCGGCAGACGCTTTTTCTTTGGCTGCCCCTGCTGTTCGCGCTGCTGCTGTTCAAATTCGGCGGATTCCGCCATGCCGTTGCGGATCCAGAGCGCCGCCAGCACCAGCACGACGCTAAACAGGAACGGCAGGCGCCAGCCCCAGCTGAGGAACTGTTCATCGGTGGTGCTGGCGCTTATCAGCGATACCAGCCCGGTAGAGAGCAGCAGTCCGACGCCGTAGCCCACCTGTACGCCGCTGCTGTAAAACGCTTTCTTATTTTTCGGCGCGCTCTCTACCGCCAGCAGCGCCGCGCCGCCCCATTCACCGCCCACCGCAAAACCCTGGACGGCGCGCAGGAGGACCAGCAGAACCGGCGCCCACCAGCCAATCTGGCTGAAGGAGGGAAGCAGACCGATACAGGCGGTGGCGATCCCCATCATCCACACCGTCAGCATCAGCATGCGTTTACGGCCGAGGCGATCGCCGAAATGGCCAAAGATAATGCCGCCGAGAGGGCGGAAGAGGAAGCCGACGCCGAAGGTGGCAAACGCGGCGAGGGTGCCCATTGCCGGGCTGATTTGCGGGAAAAACTCCCGGTTAAATACCAGCGCGGCGGTGATGCCATAAAGAAGAAAGTCGTACCAGTCGACCACGGCCCCGGCGAAGCTGCCCCAGGCCGCTCTGCGGGCGCGGTTGAGTGAGCATGCCTCCTTGCCGGGGCGTTGAGAAATTAACGTTGAGTCCATACCTGTCCTGTCTGTTGCTGAGTTTTTAATTATTGGAATGAGACGCTTTTCGGATCCGCGCCAGCCTTGAGACTACCGCGCGGATGGTTAAGAGAAAAGATTTTTACCTGCTCTGGGCGTTTAAAGGCATAAAGGGTTTGCTTAACCGGGCGCGGGACGTCTTTGCGACGCGTTCAGAATGTGAGCTTCGGAGTCCGCTTATTGTTTTTAATTTTAATTTTTGAACTCAATGGGGACACCTTTTAAGAAATGACTTAAATGGTTTACAATTAACAAGTCTCCAATTTCGGAAGGGTGAGTTAAATGCGTTTAATTTTTGCAGCTTTATTTTGTGTTATGGTTTCCCCTTCCGCTTTTGCAGAAAAACTGCCAGCGCCGGTGGGCCAACCCGTTTTAACTATTTCCGGCCTGATTAGTAATACGAATGAGGGTGATACCGCCGTTTTTGATGTCGCGGCATTAGAAAAGCTGGGGATGCAAACGGTGGTCACAACCACGCCGTGGTACTCGGGAAAGGTGCGCTTTGACGGCATTTCCCTCAGTAAACTCATGGATTTAGTCGGTGCCAAAGGTAAGTCGGCGCGGGTGCTGGCGCTAAACGATTACACCACCATCGTACCCATCGATGATTTTCATAAATTTCCGGTAATTTTGGCTTTAAAAATGAACGGCGAATATATGCGCATTCGCGATAAAGGGCCTTTATTTATTGTTTATCCCTACGACAGTAGCCCGGAATTGCAGAATCAGATTTATTATTCCCGTTCGGCATGGCAGGTTTCGAAGATTATAATTGAGTAAGGGTTTGATCTTGAATCGAATACTCACTGCCATTATTTTGTTGCTCTTCCTTGTGACCGGTTACATTACTTATCTGGTGCATGAGCGGCAAAGTGAGCTGCAAAAATTAACGCGTTATACCGATTCGTGGTCCGTTTCCCAGATAGTCTCCGAGTACATGCGCCTCGAGGCGCGGCTAAGCGCGATGGGGCTGGAGGTGAAGGGAAGCGACCACGATGAGGTACGCCTGCGCCTGGAAATTATGATGAGCCAGATCGCGCTGCTGCAGCAGGGTGATTTGGGAAAGTTTATCGGCAAAGATCCTCACCGTAAGGCGATAGTTGACAGCCTGATTGGTCTTCTGGGCCGGCTGGATAAGCAGCTGGATACCATGTCGACAGCGCAGCTGAAGCTGATGCTGCAGGAGATGAGCACTCTCGACGGGCCGTTGACCTCGCTTGCGTCTACTTCACTCGCCCAGGATTTTAATCTTGTTAATCTGACCCACGATAAAATACAGAACCTGTATTACATCTATTCGGCTATTTCTATTCTGCTGATTATTCTGTGTATCACTCTTGGGCTGTTGATGCTGAAGCAGAATAACACCCTGCGTCGCGCCCACGTGCGGATGAAATTACTGGCAACCGATCTGCAGGCTTCAAAAGAGAAGCTTCAGGTGCAGAACCGTCGGCTGCAGTACGATGCCTATCATGATTCGCTGACGGGTATGCCCAACCGGCTCTCTTTCTGGCAACGTCTGCAGGAGGTCGTTAATCAGGTGCGGCCTTATAACGGCTCGGCGGTCGTCATGCTGTTTGACCTGGATAATTTCAAGGACGTCAACGATACCCAGGGGCACGATGCCGGGGATAAGCTGCTGCAGGATTTGGCCAGCCGTCTCTCCTTTTTTCGCAAAACGTCAGAAACGCTCTACCGGCTGGGAGGGGACGAGTTTGCCCTGGTTTCGCACGATCTCAACGAGGAAATGGCGCTGGAGCGGGCGGAGGCGATCCGGGAAAAGATCAGTCAGCCGTATCAGATTTACGATACGCTGATCCAGATTGGCGCCTGTATCGGGATTGTTATCTCTGACGGCGAAAGCCGCACCGACTATTTATATAAATGCGCCGATCTGGCGCTGTATGAAGCGAAAAAAGCGGGGTCCGGTAAAGTCCAGGTATACCGCCCAGGGTTGCTTCAGCGCCAGCAGGAAAACAAATCCTTCGAAGATGATCTCATGCAGGCGCTGAACAAAGGTGAGTTCAGGGTTTACTATCAGCCGATAGCTGACACCCTGAACGGTGAAATCTACGGCTACGAAGCGCTGGTGCGCTGGTTCCATCCGCTGCGCGGCAGCGTTCCGCCGACCGAATTTATCCCGGTCGCGGAGAAGATTGGCCTGATTAATCAGCTGGGCGAGTGGGTGTTGAGAACCGCCTGCGAAGCGGCCGCCAGCTGGTCGTCGCCGCTAAAAGTGTCGGTTAACGTGTCGCCCATTCAGCTGATTAATAGCTCGCTGACCGATACCGTGGTGGCCATATTGAGAAGCACCGGGCTTGACCCGCATCGTCTGGATCTGGAGATCACCGAATCTGACGTCTTTAACGAAAATACCCGTTCTTTAGAGATCCTCAGCCAGCTGCGCGAGCTCGGGGTGCAGATCTCCATTGATGATTTTGGTACCGGCTACTCTTCGTTATCGCGTTTAAGCTACTTCCCCTTTGATAAGATAAAAATCGACCGCTCTTTTGTCATTAATATTCCTGACCAGAAAGATGACCTCGATATCGTCAGGCTGATTATCAGCATGGGCAAAAGCCTGCATATGCGTATCGTGGCTGAAGGAGTCGAAACAGAAGAGCAGCTGCAGTCGTTACGCAAATTAGGCTGTGACCTGGTACAGGGCTATTTAATCGGTAAGCCGGGGCCGCTTAATTCACCCGAAAACAGGTAGTTCATCTCTTAATAAGGGCAATGTTAATTTAGCTGAACATTGCCTTTATTTATTTTAAATCGTTGTAATCCCTAATAGGTATAAATAGGGGTAGAGATTCGTGTCGTTAAAAAATAATACCCTTAGCGATTGAAAGGGGTATATCATATGCAACATATTTTCCTGGTTCCGACCGTATATGCGGCGCGTTAAGAGAGGCAAAATCATGCAGCGAATCATTATTCCTACCCACTATGTGCATACCCGGAGCACGCCGCTGTGGACCAAACAGACGGCGCCGGCCTCAATCTGGAAGCGGCACCTGGATGCCGGTACCCGCCAGGGCGTCTATCCGCGTCTGTCGGTCATGCGCGGAGCGATCCGCTATTTTGGATATGCTAATGAGACCAGTGCGGATCCGCTGGAAACCCTGACCATTGCCGAAGGCGAATTTGGCGTTTTTCCCCCTGAGAAATGGCATCGCATCGAGGCGTTAACGGAGGATACCGTTTTTAATGTCGATTTTTACGTTGACCCTAAAATTCTGATCGAGGGATAGGCATTATGATGAACAGTGAAAATAAAGGCTATGCGTTAGCGGTTATCAACGGCAACAATAAAGAGAAAAAAGAAAAAGTCTATCTTAAGCCGATGGCTCTTTATGTACCTGATATCGCCGCCCAGGCCGTGTCTGAACTTATTTCTACGCTGTCGACGGATAACGCCGGAGGAAAAGGATTTATATTAACGGTGACCAATAATAATAACGGCGTGTCGGTCGATAGTGAATTTGCGACCCTGGCCGGGCTACAGGATCCGCAGACGGCGGCCGACGCGGTAAAAGACCTGATTAATATTGTCCGCGGCTACGAGTCCGACGAAGAGACTAACGTCTGCGGCTGGTAGTCGTGTGCCGAAGGCAAACCGTCAGCTGACGCTGGTCGCCCCGCGTTGACCAGCGCCATTCGCGTCAGCGGTAGCCAGCGGTTTTTAGCGGCGAGTGATGTGTTTGACATTGTATTTGTTGGTATTTTGGTAAATATCGGATAAATCGACAATGGTATTGTTATGCGCATAGCTGATTGACTGCACCCGTAGCAAAAGGCTGTTTTGTGGAACCTGCAAGAGCTCTGCCTGTTCGCGGGTGGCGAGAACCGGGGTATAGCTGCGGTGGCTCTCCAGAATGGTGATATTGCACTCTTTCTTGAAATAGTTAAATTTCGATCTTTCCAGATTTCCGACGCTTAACCAGGGAAAAATCGCCACCGGTATATAGCTGTTTTCAATCAGAATAGGCGAGTCGTCAATCATCCGGATGCGTCTGACGTAATAGACCTTTTCACCCGGCTCAATTTTCAACTGTTGTGCGATCGCCAGAGGCGCATCGATCATCGTGAACTCAATAACCTTGTTATGATAGTTGGTGACGCCGCCGATGTGCATCTGGTAGTTGAACCCGTCAAGCTCCCCACCGTGATAATTGCTCTTGCGCGCCACGTATGAACCGCTGCCGTGACGCTTGACGATCAGTTTCTCACTCTCCAGCAGCGTGAGCGCCTTACGGATGGTCATCACTGAGACCTCCAGCTCCCCGGCCAGCGCTTTTTCACTCGGGAGCGCATCTCCGACCTCAAACTCATCGCTATTGATGCGATTTTTTAGCCTGTCGGCGATTAATTTGTATATCACTTATAGATGTCTCCTGGCGGCGCTGTTTATTGAATTTTGTTTCTATCTGATTGATTTTAAAATTATATTTATTTTTATAGGTTTTCGTGTCTTAGCTGTCATCTATTTATTTGATTTTATTTATATATCTATTACTTCAAGAGATATATGACTTTCATCACAGATGACGATTTAACTCCTCTGATTTATTTCGGTCGACGCATAGGCTGAATCGCATGTTTCGAGCGCTGACGGTCGATAAGCAGTACGGGGGTGAGAATGATCGGGGTAAAAAAATTACAGGATTTTTCGAAGGCCATGATTGGGCCTGTGTTGTATTTGCCGGTGATTGGTCTGTTGATTGCGTTGCTCAGTATGACAACCAATAAAATTTGGCTAGCGGAAGACAGCTCGCTTTATCTGCTGGGGAAATACGTTTCCAGCATGCTGTGGGCAGTGATGAACAACCTTAGCTTCTTCTTTTGCCTCGGGCTGGCGGGGGGACTGGCTAAAACCCGCAAAGCGGAAGCGGCTTTTGTTGCCGCAATGACCTGGTTTATGTACCTGGCGGCGAATAATAGTTGGCTAACCTTGACCCAGCGCCTCGCCGCCGGCGCCAGTAACGCGCAGCTTTACGGCAGCGGACAAACCTATATTTTTGGTTTCCAGGTCATTGATATGGGCGTATTTCTTGGCATCATTCTTGGCTGCGCGGTCGCTTTTATTCATAACCGGTTTGTCGAAATTGAGTTTCGCGGCGCATTCTCTATTTATGGCAATAGCAAGCTGGTCCTGATTATCATGATCCCGCTGGTCGGCGTATTTGCCATCGCCACGGTGTATGTCTGGCCGATCGTGGAACACGGCATTTCGGCGCTGACCGGGGTGATGAAAACCTTCGGGGCCGCGGGCGTTTTTCTGTATGGTTTTCTCAATCGTTTTCTTATTCCGACCGGATTACACCACCTGATTTGGTCGCCGTTTGTGTTTACCTCCATTGGCGGACAGCTGTTGATTGATGGACAGACGGTGGTGGGGGCAAAACCCATTTTCCTCGCCGAAATCGCCAATAACACCGGGGCCGCGTTAAGCGATTCGGCGCGATTTCTCACCTACGGGATGGTGAAAATATTCGGTACCGCCGGAATGGCGCTGGCCTTTTATAAAACCGCCCGGCCCGAAAATAAGCAAAAGTTAAAAATCACGCTGATTCCTTTGATTGTGACCTCGTTCCTGGTGGGCATAACCGAACCTTTTGAGTTTTTATTTATCTTTACCGCACCGCTGCTGTGGCTGGTTTATTCGCTGTTAGACGGGTTTTTCCAGATGCTGGCGTGGCTGTTTGATGTACGGGTCTGCGCCACCAACGGCATTATCGACTTTATTGTTTACAACATTCCGGCGGGAGCGCATCTCACGCGCTGGCCCGTGTTTGTCGCGCTGGGGCTAATGGAAACAGCGGCAATGTATTATGTCGGTAAGTTTATGATTATCCATTTCAAAATGCGAACGCCCGGCCAGGAACAAGAGGTCGCCGTGGTTAATCAACCGCCAAGCGCAGGTTCGCCTGACGCGGCGTCAGGGGAGCAGGTCATCCTCGGCCTTGGCGGCAAAGAAAATGTCTGTTCTGTCGATAATTGTTTTACGCGACTTCGGGTTGACGTGCGGGACCCTGCATTGATTCAGGAACATATTCTGAAGACCAGCGGCGGTACCAGCGTCATTATTAAAGGTCATCACGTTCAGGTTATTTATGGTTTAGGGGTTAATAAAATCCGTAACGCTGTGAATCGCTATTTAGATGTGCATGAATAATGAGGTGGAAGATGAAAAATAAATTTGTTGTGACTATTGCAGGCGGCGGCAGTACCTACACGCCGGGAATTGTGATGATGCTGCTGGAAAATATGGACAGGTTTCCGCTGAGCGAAATTCGTCTCTATGATAATCATCGCGATCGGCAAAGCGTTATCGGTGAAGCCTGTGCGATTCTGGTGGCTGAACGCTATCCGCAAGTCGCATTTAGCTTCACCACCGATCCGCAGGAAGCCTTTACCGGCGTCGATTTTGTGATGGCCCATATTCGCGTAGGCCTTTATGAGATGCGCGAAAAAGACGAGAAAATTCCGCTTAAGCATGGCGTGATTGGCCAGGAAACCTGCGGACCGGGCGGTATCGCTTATGGTATGCGCTCTATCGCCGGCGTCCTTGAACTGGTTGATTATATGGAAACATATTCACCCGGCGCGTGGATGCTTAACTATTCCAATCCGGCGGCTATCGTGGCCGAGGCCACGCGTCGGCTACGCCCAACGGCCAAAATTATTAATATTTGCGATATGCCGGTGGCCATCGAAGGGTTATTTGCCGATATTCTCGGACTTAAATCGCGTAAAGAGATGAACGTGCGTTATTTCGGCCTGAACCATTTTGGCTGGTGGACCAGCATTACCGACAAGGCCGGTAACGATCTCATGCCGGCCTTAAAAAACCACGTTGCCGAACTGGGCTATTGCAGTCCGAAAGAGGATTTTCAGCATAAAGCGCCGAGCTGGATTGAGACTTTCAAAAAGGTGAAGGACGTCTTTGCGCTGGATACCGACACCTTGCCCAATACCTATCTGAAATACTATTTTTATGCCGATTATGAGGTGGCCCATTCGGACCCTGACTTTACTCGCGCCAACGAGGTGATGGCGGGGAGAGAGAAGGAGGTGTTTGATATGGCCAGAGAAATCGTCGCCCGGCAGAGCGGCAAAGCGGCGCATTTCCATGCCGGGGCGCATGCGACCTTTATCGTCGACCTCGCCTGCGCCATCGCCTTTAACACTCAGGAGAGAATGCTGCTGATTGTGGAAAACAACGGCGCTATCGCGAATTTTGACGATACCGCGATGGTCGAAGTGCCTTGCCTGGTGGGCGTTAATGGCCCCGAGCCGCTGGCGATGGGTAAGATCCCGCTGTTTCAAAAGGGGATGATGGAGCAGCAGGTGGCGGTTGAAAAACTGGTGGTGGATGCCTGGGTTGAAGGAAGCTATCAGAAGCTGTGGCAGGCGATGACCCTGTCCAAAACCGTACCGAGCGCTTCGGTGGCAAAAGCGATCCTTGATGAACTGATTGTGGCCAACCGCGGCTACTGGCCGGAACTGCGCTAATGCGCTGTCAACGCCCGATGTCTCCCGTCGGGCGCTGACTATACTGCGACGCCGGACTGCGGCTCCGCTTCGCCTGAGAGCTCCGCCATCATCTCCGCCACGTTTTCCCTGCCTACCGGCGCAGCGATGGCGTCCCCCTGAAAAGAGTCGACGCCCAGCGCTTTGAGTTTGTTAAATTTATCCCGGCTGTCTACGCCTTCCGCCAGACAGCGGCTGTCGGTCAACTGGCAGTAGTGGATGAGGCTTTTAATCAGGGCGAGCGCGTGCGGATCGCGCTGCATATCATTGACGATGCTCATATCCAGCTTGTAGGCGTTGAATCTCACCGTACGTACCGGAAACATCACGCTGCTTTGCGAGAAGCAGCCATCGAGCATGATACGAAAGCCGCGCTTTTGCAGGCGGGCGATATTGTCGGCTGTTTTGCCGTGGCGGTTGAGGTCGCTGTTTTCAGCGAACTCGAGCACCAGCCTCTGCGACCGCTGTGGCTGACGCAGCTGCTGGCGCGCGGTTTCCATCATGCGAAGCAGGTTATCATTACTGGCGACGGCGGCGGGAATATTCACGGCGAAATAGCATTCGCCAGAATGCCGGTTGATATTCTGTACCGCCTCCTGAAGCACAAAAGCGGTGAGCACCAGCCAGGCATATTCCGAGCCTATTTGCGGTAAAAACTCATCGGCAAGCAGCACGCTGCCGTTTCGGTTCCAGCGGGAGAGGATCTCCATCCCCTTTAATTGCCGGCGTTCATCGGCAATGGCCTGGAAAACCGGGAAGATATGTCGGGTGTGGATCGCATGGACGAGTTCGCGCTCGAAAGCGGAAAGGGCGGCGATGGGCTCGCTTTTCTGTTCTCGTATCTGGCTGCCGGGAAAACCGGGGGCCATTTCAGGATGGTGTTCCACCATTTTTTTTAATCCTGCGGTTCTTTGATTGTAGAGCGTTTTGTGGCTGATGCCGCGGCGTTTCGCCTGAGCGCTGGCGCTGTAGCCGCAGAGTAAACCGAGGATGGCGTCCAGCTCCGGCCTGGTGAGCCCGGCGGGGCGCTTGCCGAAAGCTCGCATCTCTTCCTCTGCCAGCTGTTCAAGGGAAGGATAGCCGTCGAGTATGGCGTCGCGCAGCAGCGCCGCCAGGCTGGGGACCGGCAGATCGGATGCGGCGGCCCGCACGGCTGAAAGCAGGCGACGGTCGGCGACCTGATGCAGCAGGGTGGACCACAGCCAGCTCGCCGGGCTGCGGCTGAGAAACAGCATGGGAAGCGGCGTGGCGGACCGAGCCAGCAGCGCGGCAGCCCGCTTCAGGGTGGCGAGAAGCCGGGCGGGAGCTTCAGGGAGAAAGACCACCACGCGGCGAACGCCAGCCGGTAGGGCAGGCGACTCTGACGGCAGCACGACGGGCCGGGTTCCCCCTTCCTCTATTATCCGCAGCAGCCCCTCGGCGGCCAGCGAACAGGGCGACAGGATGCAGTCGACCTGCCGCCTGCCGGCAGGGGGCGGGGGGTTATTCGTAAACAAAGGTCACTCCGATAATTGACTGCACGTTACCCGCGGTCACCTGGCCGCTGGTGCGCGCGTAGTTGGCGGTTAATCCGAGGCTGACCGCCGAGGTTCCGACGTTGCCTAACGACACCGTGGTGTTGGCGGGAACGACGCTGCCGTTACGGGTTAGCTGAACGCCCACCCCCCGGGCAGGGGAGGCCGAGGCGGTATTGGTAAATATCGAATTGGCCGCGTTCTCCGTGGTACCGGAGAGGTAGTAGCCCAGATTCTGGTTTTGCGCGCAGTAAACCGTCAGCGGAATGGCGGCGGACGCGGGATATTCCGGCAGCGTCACCGTCACATCGCGAGCGGAAACGTCGCAGCCGCCGGTTGGCACCACGACGCTGTTGTTGGCGTAAATGTTCCATACGAACTGGAAGTCGTCATTATCCTTGTTGTTGGTCTGGCGCAGGATCAGGACCGCGATTAATGAACCGGCGGAAATCGCGACGCCGCCCGCGCTGCTGATGGGCGTCAGATAGAGGACGGTGGGCCAGGGGCTATCAACAATGGAATTGTAGGTCATGCGCGCCGTTTCGCTGGTGGTCGGGAACGGATAGCTGACGCCGTTATACCTGACGGTGCCGGAAAAGCTCGACAGTAAGCCGCCGTAGGCTGAACCGCGCTGCAGCGTCACGTAGTCGATCATGGTTTCCGGGAAATCGTTATGGCAAAAAATTTGCGTCGAGAGATCCACCACCAGGTTCTGCCCGACGCTGACCGCCGGCGCGAGGTTCACGTAAACGTTCGCCGAGCCGCCGCCGATGGGGATTGTCACCCCGGCGGCGGTTTTACAGGCGAACGACCAGGCGTTGAGCGACCAGCCCGCCAGCAGCAGCGTTAACAACAGGGTGACTATTTTTTTCATTCCTCTTTTCTCCTGGCTCAGGCGTAGGTATAGGTGACGTTAATCACCGCCTGGATCGTTCCCTGGGTAGCGCCGCCGTTGACCGTTAGCGCTCTGACCTGGAGCGGGAAGCTGGCGGTCTGGGTGGCGTCATCCACCTGCACCTCTTTTCTCGCGCCGGTATTCAGCGTGGTGCCGCCCGCATCCTGGAGCTCAAGCTGGATATTGCCGGCGGTACCCTGGTTTTTGTAATAGCCGGTGGCATCCGCCGTGCCGCTGAAGCTGGCGGTGACCCGCGATGTGCCGACCGGGCAGTTGCTCAGGTTGAGCGCCACGCTATGCCAGGGCGACGAAGAGCCGGCGGACACCAGGCTAAAGGTATAGAGATCGCCGAGATCGACGGTGGCGTTAACGGTGGAAACCGTACAGGGTTTGGCCACCACTTTGCCGTTAACGGTAATGGTGACGTCGGCGGCCTGTAGCGTCGGGGAGGACGCCGCCAGCATCGCGGCCAGCAGCCATCCGGAATAGGTCGGGTTCATCAGCGCCTCCGGTTACTGAAATTCAAGCGTGAAGGTTGCGGTTGCATTAACGTGTCCGGCGGTCACCGGCACCTGGGTGGCCATCAGCCGGGCGTAAAAGTTCAGCGTGTTGGCCTGGCTGGGGGTCAGCGTGGTCCAGGCGATCGCTGACGAAGCGGCGTTGAGCGGCAGCGCCGTTTGCCGCGCGTCAAGGATCTGCACGCCCATGCCTGCCGCCGCTGAAGCCCCGCCGTCGAGCTTTAACAGTTCGGTATTGCTGCTATCGGCAACGCCAACAAAGCCGACCTTGACGGCGGTGACCGAGCTGCCGCAGGGCGACAGCACGATGCGAAACGGCACCAGCGGCGTGGTTGCCCCAACCGCATGAAGCTGCCTGGCGGCGTTATTCATCAGATCGACGGTAAAATCTTTCGATTCACCCGCCACGGCGCAGGCGTTATCGCGGACGTAGCCGCTGATGGTGATGGTGCTGTCCGCCGCGCTGGCGTTGTTGACCGCCAGTGATACGAGGGCGCTCAGCAGGTAGAAGTTTTTTCTCATCATGGTTTCCTTAGCGGCACTCGGCGGACAGCGAGATCAGCATCTGGCTCTGTTTTTCCGGCGGCAGGCTGTAGTTCGCCTCGCAGCTGGCATTCGGGCCTTCACCCCATTTCGCCTGTACTTTGCCGACCAGCGGCATCCCGCTCAGATAAACCTGGCCGTTATCGGCGACGATGCTGCTGCCCTGGCTGCCGACAGAGGTGACCAGCGCGCCGAAGGGAACCGGCTTACCGTTATAGATGAGCGACATCAGCAGCTTGAGTCCGACGTGGGCCTTAAACTCCGCGCGAACTATCGCGCCGTGGGTTGGCACTACGCTGGCCACCGCGTCGTCCAGGTCGACGTTATCGGCCAGGCTGTTGGTGTTCAGCGCCACCCGGTTTTCCCGGTATTCGGTGGCGTAGGGCAGAACGGCGTAGCCGCGCCAGTCGGTCTGGACCCCGGTCTGGTTTTCTACTTTTACATTGTCTGCGCCGGGGGCTTTGATCAGCACCACCGTGTCGTTCATCGGCTGGCTCAGGGTGACGCCGTCGGCGTGGGCCAGCACGCCGCCGCTCAGGCCGTAGTACAGCTGTTTGATGCCGTCGCTGCGGCTGTAGCCGACGTTGGCATTGCCGTAGCCGCCGCGGTAGTTCAGCGCCGCGTAGCCGGTGCCGCCGCTGTTGCCCTCACCGCCGCCGGCGTAGCCGGTCTGCATGCTGTAGCTCAGGTTGTTGTCCTCCAGCAGCGTGCCGTACAGCCCCGCCAGGCTGGTGGTCCTGCCGTTCAGATCGTTGGACATGCTGTAGCTGGCGCTGGCGTGTCGCCAGGCCGACTTGCTGTCGGATCGCATCCAGTGGCTGAACGGAATATTGACGTTGACGGCCAGCATCTGGTCACGACCCTGCTGCCAGGCGTTTTTGGTCAGGCTGTAGCTCAGGGTCCAGTTGATATCGTCGACGGCGGCGTTAAGCCCGGCCTGGAGCTGCCGGTCGGACTTGCTGGTCTCCCAATAGGTCTGGTGGCTGCCGCTCAGGTAAAGCGTGGCGGTACGCCCCAACTGCTGGGTAACGCTGAGCTGCACTTTGCCGCGCTTGTTGTACGCGAGGTTGTAGTAATCGGTGAACTTCGGCTTTACCTCAATCACCCCGTCCTGGGTCTCGACGTTGTAGCCGCTCATCCGGCTGTAGGTGGTGTCGGCGAAGCTGAAATAGCCGCGCGTCGAGTAGCGGTAGCCCACCAGTTGAATATTGGTGCCGGTATCCGTCAGCGACTTGTTATAGAGGAAACGTACCGACTGCCCCTGACGCTCGCTGTCATCGGGCAGGGTGGCGTTGGCCTGGGTGATATCCAGCGACAGCGCCCCCAGCTCCCCCATATTTTTGCCGACGCCGAGGTTAAAGGCGCGGTAGCGGTCCGCCAGCTGGGTGCCGCCGTACAGCGTCCAGCCCGCCGGGAGACCACGCAGCAGAGTCCCCTGGAAGAACGTCGGTTTTTCCTGCTGATTGCTGCCGCTGCGATACTCTCCGGCGGTGACGGCATAGCGGGTATGGCCCTCACGCTGGAGCACCGGAACGGACGAGTAAGGGACGGTGAAGACCTGGCTGCTGCCGTCGGCCTCTTTGATGGTCACCTGCAGGTCGCCGCCGCTGCCGGCGGAGTAGAGATCGTTGATGGTGAACGGACCGGGCGGCACCGTGCTCTGGTAAATCTCATAGCCGTTCTGCTTCACCGATACCTGAGCGGTGCCGCGGGCAATGCCGT